>Ga0247770_1000547_pt1 | contig 35635 bp, 55 predicted proteins | sample UWRJL136409B6_FD_179943 | JGI IMG/M metagenome (GOLD analysis project Ga0247770, IMG submission 179943) | Plant litter microbial communities from Arlington Agricultural Research Station in Wisconsin, United States - UWRJ-L136-409B-6 | ecosystem: Environmental > Terrestrial > Plant litter >... | reverse complement strand
GTGGGGGGGGGGGGGGGGGGGGGGGGGGGGGGGGGGGGGGGGGGGGGGGGGGGTGGGAGGGGGGGGGGGAGGGGGGAGAAGATGGTGTAAAGGATAGTTACGATATGAGGAACGAGCTTGGAAAATGACAATGATACCTGGTTTGGTTTTGGTTTAACATGAGGCACTGCTCCAAACATACGATGTAGGGGTCACTGGCGTTCGCATTCATCAATCATCGCGATCGGGATATTCATTGGGGACTCGGACATTGGGAGATAGAACTGTTATTATGAATTTTAAATTCATTCTTGAATGGATGAACTTATTAATAGTATCGTTAATCTATTTGTCTGTGCCACCGGCCACCGACCGAGAGTTATCTTCCCCCTGGTTCCTGGACTCCGACGATTCGGTCGTCTGGGGCCACCTGAGTGGTTAAGTGGGTTTTCGATGCGCCCGAATCAAATCCCGACACTGGATGCCGGATGAGGCGGGTGTGGTCGTCATTAGCGCGGTTGCAGCCCGAACGCGGCACGGGGGTTGTGGGCCAATTTACGGAGCGGCCAAGCGATGGAAAATATCCGACGAGCTGATACCTAACCGAGGGGTCGGTACCGGGTGGCGGGGAAGTTGTTGGTGGTGTTCCTGGATGACCAGTTCTATCGGGCTTCCAGACTACAAACCGAGGCGTTGTTATACCCCCGACGGCGAATCACGTCGTCGAGTGATAGACTGGAGATGGTGTGAAGAGATAGGCTGATGTCGGGTGAGGCAAGGCCAGACCCAAAAACCCGGTGACCGATTGCTATTCTTGGAGGGCGTCGTCATTTTGCTGATAGTTGAGATTCGCATCTTACGATCCGATATCAAGTCCGTAGGATCGAGCATCTTGGCATGATTGGCTCCTGATGCATATAAGACCGTCCCCGGTTTTCATTCGCAGAAGTTGGGACCTGTCAAATACAGTGCATCTTTGTCCCAGACGACAAGCCACCTCCGACAGATCTTCTGAGAAATTGACCGTCAAAATGATGTTCCTCACCCTGACCGCGGTCTTGCCGCTCTTGCTCGCACCCGTCAATGCTATTTCGGGGAAGACATACACCGCATGGGACTGGCAAGCCACTCCGTCTCCTGCATTGGTCATGCCAAACGCCACTGACACATCACAGCTGTAAGCCAGCGTGCGGCGACAGCAGCTCTGGCGGTGCCTACAACAAACAGACAATGATGTGAATTTTCATCTCATCATCCTCGAGGACGTGATAGCACTGACACAGTCCTATCAGTGGCGCCCCTCGCATCTGCAACATCAACAACGAGCCTTTCTCCATCGCATCGGGCCTCACCGAAAAGCCAGGCTGCGGCGCGAGTGGTATGCTACCCCGAGTCCCAATGCCGTTCCCAAATGACCATAATCACTAAGTTGCCCTACCTAGGTAACGCCTACCTCTGTGACACATACGCCCCCATCCCCGTGAGCGACAATCTCTCGTACGGCTTTGCCATCATGCGCAACAAGACCCAGTGCTGCAAGTGCTTCGAGCTTCAATGGCGGTCTGGGTCGGCCGCGGCGGGCAAGAAGATGCAGGTGCAGATTCTCAACATCGGCGTACGTGCCCCACAGGGGATTCCGGAGAAAAGAAAAGAAGGAGAAAAAGCGCTAACATCGTCCGATTTGCAACAAACAGGGTGAAAAGACCACCAACGGCGCCAATGATATCATCATCTACACCCCCGGTGGCGGTGTCGGGCCTGTGTTCGACGGCTGCCGCCTACAGTACGGCAAATCTTGGTGAGTTCTCCTGACTTCTCGCTTGCCCCACTTCCCCTATTTCACCACTCCTATCTCCTCGCATTTCCATCTCCTCTCCGCCCTCAACCTCCAGTTTTTTCCAAGCCCCAATCAAAACAAAACAACCTACTAATGATGTGCACAGGGGCCGGACAATCGGCGGCGTCTCGAACCGAGCGGAATGCGCAAACCTCCCGCAGAACCTCCAGGCAGGATGCTACTGGAGATGGAACTGGGGTAAAGGAGATATGAACGGCTGGGATATCGACTACAAGCAGATTTCGTGCCCGGTAGAGCTGGAGAACAAGTCTGGGTGCTCTGTGTCATAAGTGAGCTGGGGAAGGTTGTGTGCTTGGGGGTTAGGGTTGATGGGCTCCAGGGAAGGACTGTTGAGCGGCTGACAGGGGTGATTGATGGTGCTTTCTAGAGGGGACTTGTAGCGAGAATTGAAGATTTGAGGAGTGCTGGCTTCGAGAGCTTGGGTTATATGATCGTAAACTGTGAAATATGTGGGTTTATTACCGATGAGGACATTGGCGAATTGTCGAAAGGTTCAACTCTCAAGATCAAAACCGAGGAGACATCTCATTGGTGGAAACTGTCCGTAATGCAAGCAGGCCTCAAAACTGTGGCACCCGGCATTCAGCCGCTCCCAAGGCAACCACCCCCGCTTCTTCGACTGTGAGGGATTTCTGCCAAGGCGTGGTCCCAGACCGCCAAACTCAATCAATCTCTCGGGCCCAACCGGCGCATCGTCGCAAAACACTGCAGCGGCTCCATGCCGGAGATCCGACCGGATGGACCCGCTTTCAATCACCACGGCCTGCCTGACGCTTGTGGGCACAGTGGGGAAAACATCGTTGGCTGTCACCACGTTCATCCGTGGCTGTCGGGAAGCACGCTCCGATTTGACGTCTATTTCGGGTGAGCTCACCCAGCTGCACCTCGTTCTCGACCTCCTGAAAGATGATGCCGCCGTCAGCGATGGCCGGGTTATCCCGGAGTCCCTTCAGGTGCAAATTCTGTCCATCATCAAGAACTGCTCCGCCGTCGTCGACAGCATCAACACCGTCCTCGAAAACCACTCCGGCAAAGCTGGCGCGGTGAAATGGGTGGCCTTTGGCAAGGCTGAGGTCGCCGGCCTCCGGATGTCTCTTGAAGCCCACAGGGGCTCCCTAAGCCTGGTCCTTGAACTCGTCTCGGTGTCCCTCTCGAGGGCAATCTTGGATGACGTTGCTGTTGTCCGAACCGACGTCCACGATATCAAGCAAGACACCAGCCAGATTCCCGAGATCATGGCCGAGTTGACAAGACTCCGGGCCATCGTCTCCGGCGGTGAAATACCGCCTACCACGAGGGGCCAGAATTTTGTGCTCGAGCAGTATCTCGACAGTCTGACATCGTACGCCGAGACTGTGTGCAACGACGTCGTATGGGATTCGGACTCTTTACGCACACTGTCCAGGAAGCCTAGCCTCGAACACGTCAACCCTGGGGCCTCCGATATTGAGCTAGCACTGTCCGATGAATCCGCCAACCCCCCTGAAAGCGATAACAAGGACGTCGAGGCCATGGCGGAATCGCTGGTGCCAAATGTCCCCGATCCTTCCTCGGGGTCCGCCGCAAGCGACCGCCTTGTTGGCGTGCTCGCCTATGGAGATCCCACCACGTCCCAGCCAAAGCTCAGGGCGGCGTACTTTCCAGACAAACCCACTTCTGTTTATCCTCCAAATTGGGGTGATTTGGAAAGAGATGCTACCGAAGGAATACACGTCAAGTCCGAAATCACAGTTTCATACAGTCCTAGACCGTCTCAAGAGCTAGAGCAGGAGCAGGAGCAGGAGCAACAGAAACCGCAAGACAAAGACAAAGGCCAGCACCAGTCAATGCGGTATTCATCACTTTATGGGGAGTACGACCCTGTCCCAGGTGATATCCAATTTCATCCGAGTCCAAAGGCGGACCCCACAGGGAATGGCGCCCATTTCAAGCGCCGCAGTGTAGCCAACGCACTCACCCAGCACACCCCCACGACGTCGTTGTCCGGGGTGATGTCGTCGGTTTCCCAGCGCGATTTTGGAAGTGAAACGAGCAGCCATAGCGAACTTACAGAAGGGGTGGCAAGAGATGCTCCCATTGCCACACAGTCTACCGTTGATCCGAAGGTTATGAACTCGGGAACTCGGTCTGCCTTGATCACGAGGAAGCTCGTTATTACTGGCGACGGCGCCGTTGGAAAGTCGACGCTCTTCATGTAAGTACCTGCTGTGTAAATGTGCTTACTCGAGATCTTGCCCCCTAGTATCAGTACTAACCACCCCCCTTCCCGACAGCGTCTTCACCACAGGCAAATTCCCCGAGGTAAGACACATCCCACACCAGTCTTATAACTAATAAAATTTCTTACCTTGCTCTTCTGTTAGCAGGTGTGGACACCCTCCGTCTGCGAACACTACCCCGGCGCCGGCATAGAAATCGGCGAGCGATACGTCGGCCTCCATCTCTGGGACCTCGGCGGCCTAGAAGATTACGACCGTCTCCGACCGCTCGTGTATCCCGACACGAACGTGGCGCTCATCTGCTTTGCCATCGACTCGCCCGACTCACTAGACAACGTGCAAGAAAAGGTTAGCAGACAACCTACCACATATCTCACTACCCTCCACCTTACCTTCCCTGTGCTTACACAGCAGAACAAAAGTGGATCAGCGAAATCCTCCATTTCTGCCAAGGAGTCCCTATCGTCCTCGTCGGACTCAAGAAAGACCTCCGGTATGACCAAAAGACAATTGGTGAGCTTCGAAAGACCAGCCAGAGACCTGTAAGCTGGGCAGAGGTGAGTAATGCTCCGGGGCGCGCATGGATCTGTTTCAATGTCAACGCAAGACACGGGTATGGCTAACCGAATCTCAACAGGGAGAGAAAGTCGCCCAACGAATCGGTGCAGCCAAGTATGTTGAGTGTTCGGCCAAGACGAACGAGGGAGTTAGGGCGGTGTTTGAGACGGCAACAAGACTGGCGTTGCTGCCACGGAAAAAGAAGGCAGGCCGTCTGCGGAGTTTGTTCGGGATCGCTGACAGATGATCCTGAGGGGTAGTCGGACATGTGAAGGGGGTGAAGGGGTGAGATAGGAGAGGTCATGATGAGAGGAGCCACCGTACATTTTGGATATACCTAGTAGGCCTTTCTTGTCGTACATAAGACCCTTGGAAATCCACCGCACATCTAAAATGCTGGCTCTGTTCATCGCTGTTCGCTGTCGACGTAGCCCAACCACTGTAGCCCCAACTCAGGTCCTAGCAACATCGCTGCCTTTGCTGGTGTTCCCTCTTCTCAACCATCCCCCACCTCAACCCGAGTCTCCACCGTGAGCCTCAAGCAACCGACTCAATCGTAACCACCTCCCCCTTCACATTCGTATACACCCCCGAAACCGCTTCCAGCGCCAAGGCGCAGCAATACCTCCACTGCACCCAACGATCAACAACCACCCCTTAAAACTCACCTCAATACTCGCCCCAAACTCGCAAACGGAAAGAAACATACCGGCAAAACGTGATAACAACCAGTGTCATCCTTGCTACAGTCGACTTGCACGCACGACTTGCAGGTAATCGTGCAGCAGAACACGTCGGGGTTGGCGGCGGTACCGGGCGTGGCGGGCGTGGCAGAAAGTGCGGTGGGAGGGGCGGCTGACGAGCCGGGGAGCATCCCAAGGGCGATGAGAGTGATGGTGGGAAGGATGGTGCGGGTCATCATTTTTGCGATTGGATTTGGTAGTGGAGGTTGTTGAGTTGGTGGATGGGGAGAGATGAGTCCGGGTGGGAATGTGTTGCGCTGGTGATGGCAAGTTGGCAAAGGGATTGGTGGGTGTGAATTGTAGTGGTGGTTTGGTGGTGCAGTGAGTGGTGAAGGGTTCAAGTTGTGGAAGGAAGGTGCGGAGGTGAAGTGGTTGTTGACTCCCCACTCAGGTGGAGGCACCCGTGGTCCATGGTTTCCATCCGTTGATTGCCAGATGCTGTGTGACAGGGTGGGTCACTCGGCACGGCAAACAAATTGCCCAAGTGAGTTAATGGTGGAAAACCTGCAAGCAGCAGTCAGTCGCGATTTCCAGATGGAAGTCACCCGGGCTGTAATTAGACCAATCCACGGGCTCGGGGCCGAGAGCCTTTAGCATTCGCCACGAGCAAAGACTTCGAAATTGCTGGGAACTTTCCGCCTCGGAGGTAGCTCAGGCGAGGCCAAGAGCCAACACAGCGAGCATCAAAAACTAGAGACATTCACCGTGGTTCATGCATCTGAGGGAAAGGAGGATGTGTTGCCGCCACGGGAAGATTTTGATTTCAGAGTTGATCATCCCACCTGCTCTCAAATCTGTGCAAACACATCAAGGTGCTTGTCTAATTGCACCCTCCAACCATGATGCCAACTATCGCAAGCCAGCTCACCCCAGGTCTCCAAACCAATCATCAATCAACCCATCCCAAAGCCCACCGCCCTTCTGGAATTTACAAACGGGCACCCACTCTCGCAAGATGCTCTGGATCAACCATGACAACCGGCTGACCATTCGAGTTCACCAACTCCCCCGGAACGCCCTGAAGAGAACAGCAGACAGTATACTGCAACCCCATTCGCACGCCCGTTAGCACATGTACCTACCTCAGAGGTACGCACAAGGAGGGGAAAAAGATAAACAGGAATGAGCGTACCGGACCGATAACATCGGGAGGGAGGTTCACGCATGTATAGTCGAACATGCACTGATTGGGGGTGCACTTCGAGCAGTCGCCCAGGCAGCGGTAACCCTGCGTGTCGTTGGGCTTGGCTGTGGTCTCGGCGAGATCTGAGGTACAAGTAGTAGTTTGAGGGGCCGCGAGGGCGCTGCTGGCCATGACCAGGGTGAGGAGAGCGCGGAGATGCATCTTCGGTTGGTTGGTTGGATTGAGGAATTGGTTTTGATGACGGGAGTTTGTGCGTGTCTTAGAAGGCAGGTGGCATCCAATCTCGACGCCAAGTCGTCGGTAGGAGAGAGCACGGGCAGCGCCGGTGGGGCTCGCGCCTGCTGTTTTAAACCGAATCCGTTTGCGGTTGAGAAGTTCGCCCACAAGTTGGCCTCAACGACCCGGATGAGACGTTGAGCAAAGAAAGAGTGCCCACAACCTAGCTTCGTATCTGCGCGGTACGCTCAACACAGAGTAATCATCTGCCTCGGCAGCTTTTGCATCCAATAGAAAAAATGATCCACAGCCCTCGGGTCGGCAGACGACAACAGAGACAGACCCTCCCCTGACACGTTCGCTACAGCCTGGGAAGAAGCTACCCGTTCATGCCTTCCCTCCTGCCTCTTTCCCAGCAAAATACCGCGGACACTCCGCTTCGTAGTTCCCACCACCTCGAAATACCCAACTACAAGCGGTAGAACCAAAACCTCCAACCCAAGTGGGACGTTCTCAGCGCCAGGCACATCAAACCCGTAGTCGGGATGGACATTCCATCCGCCGAACACTTTGTCTGCTGGGCCCGCCCACTCCGACACACGAAACCCGGGGAATGCCATTCCTTTCCTGCTTGTCATAGGAACCTCCTCTACGTCTTCCAGGTCCACCAACGTCAATTTATTTGCGGCCTGCAAAGAAGTAGCCTTGGGTGTGGTATCAAAAGCGGGTGCGAGCCGTGCTTGGAGGAGAGGAGACTTGAGGGTGATGTATGCTTCGGCGGATTGCCCCAGCTCGACTGGTCCCGCTACAAGATAGTGCACATCCACCACTCTGACAGACTCTAGCGAGATGCTATCAACGGGGAAGCTGTACCGCCCCATCACGTTGCCAGATCCCCACGAGAATGAAGGCACTGAAGGGCTGATTCTCCCCGTCGACCACCATCCCCTCGTCCCATCAGCCTTCCGGGGTTGTTCGCCATCATAGATCCCGAGACGCTCGTTGCGCACCCATGCCAGGTCAGACACCAGATTTCACTCCCACAGCCCGGCCAGATACCTATCATCCGGTCTCGGAGCCTGTACTCGTTTGGCGATCCCAGCCAACGCAACAAGCCGGTCCGTCTCATTTGTCAGGTCCATCGCAGAGTACCGCTGGACAATCCTGTGCCAATCCCAATCCCACGTTGGTTTCACGTCCTCATCGGCGAGACTGCGGCATTGTGGCCGAGAAGAGACTCCAGATTCATTGTGGGTGAACGGACGGTCAGTTGCGTGTGTGGTGCGGTGAAATGGAATCGAAAAGTGAGGAGAACGTCGAAGTTGGATGCGAGGTGATAAGTCTCGGTTGACCCCGCACATTGCTTGCTTTCTGAGTACGAATGGGCCTGTCCACTCAAGTAGAGTCAGGATAAGCCACAGCAATTTGTCTCTGCCCAACCCCACCGCCGCCAATTTTCGGGAGCAATGTGGCGAGGACGAACGAGTTACCTAGGTAGAAAATCTTTCAAGGCCCTGGAACTGTTCAGATTTGACAATGATGCAACACCGGTATTTACTACCCTGGTATTTACCTACCAATCCACCATGCATACAAACCACACCATAGATACATCTTCTCTGCTCCACTCATTCTCCATGACCCTCTCATCTTCCAAGTTCACACCACCACACCCACCCATCATTAGCCCCCCCTTCCCTTGCGTCACTCCCTTATCTTCCTCAAGTCTAATCACACCACAGCATGCTGTCCGGTGCCATTGCTAGGGACAGCTGTGCCCGGAACACTCGTCGTGCACGCGGCCTTATTGTACCCATTTCCATTCATCTCTCTCGACTCCTTGTGGTGCGTAGCCCACATGATGGCCTCGATGATGGTATTGAATAAGACGAAAGAGCTGCAATGAGTTTGTCAACTTCACTGTGTATCTTGAATATCTGCTCGAGGTCAAACTCACAACCCAATGATATTGAAAGCCTCCACGGCATGCTTCAACTTGCAGTGATGCGTGTAAGTCGTCGTTCCCGGGTGTCCATGGTGTCCGGGGACACTCGGGGTCCCGGTGCTGTTGACGTAGCCACTAGGTGCACTGTGCTCGCATCTGTGGCCGGCCCAGTGTTGCGACGAGAAAATCAGGGAGGTAAGCCACAGATACGACAGCGCGAGGTTGAGCGGGAGGAGATAGCCGCGGTAGGATTTGAATGCGGGGGCGACCATGGCGCCGAGGTAGAAGAAAAGGGTTAGGACGGCCTGCATTTCTCTCTGGTCAGAACATAGGACCAGGAATGAGACGGGAGGAGAAAGCGGGGATAACGCACAATGACCTCGTTGTACACGAGGTGGGTGCCGCGGTAGCGGTAGCGGTGAAGGAACCACGACAAGATTCCTGTGATGATGGCCGACGACGAGAGAATAATTAGGTTGTTGAGTCCCAGCATGCTTCGTGGGATGATGTTGCTCAGGGAGCTCCGGGTTCGGTCCATGGTGGCGGTTTGGAGGGTTGGATTACTGCTTTTGGGAGCAACTTCAGATCGGCGCGGCGATTTGGTCAGGACAGACAGATTGATGAGAGACTTGAGAAACGAAAGAGAGTCAAACGATCTCAATGGTATATATACGGCCTGCGCGGTGGGATGCGATGCGCCATGCAAGCTGCACGTCATGGCGGCAGCTCGAGCCATCAGTGCACTCCGGGCTAGACTCGGAGCTTCAGCTCCGGCGAGGTCTGCACTGATCTTCGGCCGTTCTGGCAGAGCGGAGGAGGAGCATCGTAAGTGGTCGCATGGGATTTCGTCATCTTGACGTCGCCAACGCCGGAGATGAGCAGAGTAATGAGCTAGCGCACGCCGGACGAACGTTTTGCTGTGACGACCGGTGACAGCGAGATGTCAATGAAAGACGAGGAGACATCAACATGACGATGGAGTTCAATGCAGTGGAGGTTCCCAATACCCACTATTCACCGCTCTCAAATTTCGGAAATTGGGCACCTGAAGGTCGAGGACGTCTCCCATTTCTCGCACAACAGCTAACACCTCGGAAGTGTCTCGATGAAAAACCAAAGAGTAGTGCTTCGACGCCGGCCGATTGTTTCGTCCACACCAAGTCTGCGTATGACACCGGCCACTCCACTTCGACATGAGAAAACGCCCAAACAAATCCCAAGGCACACCTTGCCCCTGTTTCATTCCGCCAGCGGCTTGCGCGCATAGACGCAGCGGTACTTGACGTATGCGTGGACGCGCTTGTCATAGAGCTGCTTGCGGAGATGGGCGACATAAACCCCGACCTCTTCCTTCGTCCATCCCATCACCGTGGTCCAGATGAACAGAATCCATCCTATGATCTCGTCAGTCGTCATCCCATTTAACGATATTTCCACACTCCACTGGTAGGTAGGTAGGAAGCACTCACCCTCCAAATCGCTATCCAATCCCATCAGCGCAAAGGTCCCAATCTCCTTATCCTTCGGATTGCTCGGCCACCCCCCAATCGGACACTTCCTATCCCAAACCACCGCCTCCTCAAACCCCGCCTCCTTGAAAGCCTTCTCTACAATCCCCTCCCCAACCACATCAAACGGCCGCCCAAACTTCCTCCCCGCCTCCACAAACACCTTCCCCCACTCATCCATGGGACTCCCCTTCTTCAAGCTGCCATCATCACTTTGATACACACAAGACGCTTCAAAACTCTCGACGTATCCACCGGGCTTGCATGCGCGGTAGGCCTCCTTGAGGAGGGTCGGCCAGTCGGCGATGGAGCCGAAGAGGTAGCGCATGTGGATGTAGTCGAAGTGGTTCGGGGGGTAGGTCCAGGGCTTGGTGGCATCGTCGACTTCGAATTTGAGGTTGGGCGGGATCCAGGTTGGTTGGCAGGGGGAGAGGTCGGTGCCGGTTATGGTGGTGGAGGGGAATTGGTCGGCGAAATCGCTGTGAGGGGGTCAGGGATGTGGTTGAGGGAGAGGAAAGGGGGGAGGGGAGGGGAGATACATCGCCCAGATTCCTGAGGGAGAGGTGTTAGTGCGGTTAAGGGGGGTGAAAAGGGGTGATGGGTGCTGCTCACCAGAGCCAGTTCCAACGTCCAGCGCTGTCTGTGAGCGCGGTCAGGGATGGGTTCGTTGTCTTTCATGACTTAACTGTCAGCGAGCGATGCATACCTTGATGTCTGGCTTCAGCGGTGCCTTGAAGAGTGCACCTTCGTGTGCGAGCGTGATGCAATGGTGGCTGTCCTGTCAGTTAACCCTGACGACGTCTTGACTCCGACACTCATGTGACCTATTGCCAAAGCGAGTTGGCGGCGCAGCACCTACATGATCTCGGTGGCATCCGTCATTTTTTGATCGTTGGGCGTCCTGAAATCCCGCCGTCAGCATCACTGTCGCCATTCTGGAGACACTCGGGGATCGAACCAATATTGAGCATCCGTGTTCTTGTCGCTGTGATACGTCCGTCCATGCAGAGTGCGGTACTCGAGGATGCTTGCCGAAAGCGACGCCGACGAGCTTGCTGCGTCGCTGCCGTAGCTTGAGTCGGCGTCATCCTCGAGGGGCTGATTTTCGAGTTAGTAGTATCCGAAAGCTGCCAACGGGCCATTACGGAATGCGCACCTGTTGCGCCCAATGCTCGGCCGGGAGAATGTGAGCGGCAACGTCCTGGGGGGCGGCTGATGAGCTCATACTGACGGTCGCTAAGTGATAGAATGACAGAAATGTATTGATGTGTTGAGAGGAACCGCTGCGGGAAGAAAGCGGAGATTCGATAGAAATACACCCTCGCTTCAGCGTGGGGGGCGACACGCGGGATATAAAATGCTGGTGATGAACAAGGTGAGGGGTTTGCATTTGCAGGGGTACAATATCTCGTGTGTGTCGGTGTCGTTGGGATGCGTCAGTGAGGTGTGGCCGTGATTGGCACGAGTCGGCAGGCAACCGGGGTTGAAGAGCGGGATGCATGCTCGGCACAGATAATGTTCTGACATCCTCACTACCTAGCCAAGACAGTCCCCACGTATCTTTCGGGTAACACGGGTGGCTCGAACGAGTGTGTATGCACTCACTCACTCACTAAGCCAAGTTCGGGACTGGGCGGCATGGGCTACTGCAAGTGGTTGGATCAAAAGTCTCAAGTATGCAAAGTCGTTTGTAACAGGCGACCAGGTCGTTACGGGAAAAAACAATCACGTCAACCAGTTCAAGACTCTGCCCGATGAATGTGAACTAGTTCGCTTCAGATGGTGGACTTTTCTCCAAAACTGAGACTTCAATCATGGTGACAAACTCTCACTTCTTTCCCTGGGACACAACCCAGAACTCGAACCAAAGTAACTCCGAGTGTCCGAGTCCACGAAAGTCCGACCCGGCAGGACGACAACACTTCCACTCTCCAACAAAACACCACATCAAGCCCAACCTATTCCACTTTCCCATCCTTCCCCCTCCCCATCCGCTGCCACTGCCCCTTAAACCTCCTCCCCCTCGCCTCAACCAACGGACTCACCCAAACTTCCTCCCCCTCCTCCGCTCCAACAGGTAAACTCCCCGCCCCCAGCAGCGTCGGCGGCATATTGACCGCAATCGTCTCCCAACCACCCTCCTTGACCTCAAAAGTCTCATGATAAACCCCAATATACCCCTTCCCATCCTTACACCACCCCGAATACCAATCCCACGCCTTCCTGTGGACCTCCCCCTGCGCAAAGGCGTTCAGTCCTTCCACATCGCGGAAGTAATAGACCGTCATCATGGTGTTGTTTGCGTCTTGGGAGGCCGCATTCCATGACGAGTAGCCGATGCAGCCGTAGGGCTTGGCGGCGTCGAGGACAGAGGTGTTGCAGGCTTCGAAGTGGCCGCCGACGTCGCGCACGCCGGGGGCGAGGATGCCCAGGGGGTGGGTGAAGCGGACTCCGAGGTGGAGGGTGACGAGGCCGGGGGGAAGGTGGGCGGGGGCTGGGAAGAGGGAGTTGGAATTGGACGGAGGGAGGTGGGAGGAGGTTCGGCCGGGGATGGTGGTTGTGGGTGATGGCGAGGGGGGCACAGGGGGTGGGAAGTTCACGGCGGAATGGACGGTGGAGACGATGGTGTGGAGGAGGAGGGCGAGCGTTGGGAGGAGGGCGTATCGTGAGGGGAAGATCAGGGTGAGGAGTGCTTGGGCGGTCGCACCACCGAGGAGGAGGGTGCGTAGGGTGAGGCACTGCTTGATGAACTGATCGGAGGGTGGGTTAGTTCGACTTGAAGTCAGCGGTTGGAGAGAGGATGATTGGGCTTACTGCCGCAGAGGAATTTGGCAGAACGGGGAAGCGCTTGTTGCGTGGGCTAAAGATGCCCTTGATCTCTGTGGTCGCCATGGCGGTGTTTCAAGCTGTGGTGAGGACAGAGGGTCGGCAGCAGATGTCGATAGGAACAGAAGCGGGGATTCGCTTGGCGACAGCTCGATGTTTAAATGCTCGAGGGGACGAGCTCTCTTCTTCGAGTGTCGCGAAGAGGTCTCTGTGACGGAGAGCGCTAAAACTCGGTACACGGTGCTTCATCGCCGATTGTATATTGCTTGCAAATGCGACGGGAATGCGAGCCATGCCGTCTCAAGAGTTTTTGTGGGAGACGATCCCGGCGACCCTGCCAAGTCTTCTGGATCGCGTCTTAGCGGCATCCGACGGTAACATTCCACAGTTTTGATTCGCTAAGATCTAGGCGAGTGCGAGCAGGACTGCTAGTGCCGTTCCATTATCCTCCCAGGACAAGGGACAAACAGCGGGCCGATCCACCGCCGAATACCGAGAACCTGGACTTGGTGTTCTTTGTCTCAAATGCTAGCGTTTCTAGAATTTGGAGTTGTGATGCCATTGCATTCAGACATGCAACTAAACACCCGACCTACACGTGTCCGCAACCAACGCCTTGGACTCGGACCTCAGCAAGACCGGCTCCCGATTCCTGCCCTGCACGCCCAGCACCTCAACATAGATGGTCGGCGCCGCCGTGATCATTTTCAGCGATTCTATGATCCTCTCCTCATTCTTGAAGTGCTGGTACACCGGTTCTGGATGCAGCGAGATCAACAATGACGTCAACCCCCTGATGCGCTTACACGCCTCGTCCACCTCCTTCAACTTTCGCTCCCACGAGACATTCAGCTTGAGCGCCCACCCAGCGTACTCCGGAACCGAGATCAGCCCCCCTTCGTGGTCCGTGTAGACCAGACACGACGCGTACAGCACAATCTGCACGTGCTGGACCGGAAGCACAGGGTAAAAGTCGACAAACTCATTAAGCGTGTCGGGGTTGTCGAAGCAAAAAGAGCAAATATCGTAAAGCTCGAGGTACCTGTCACCGACATCAGCACTCTCCTTCACCCAACAAACAGCCTGGAATAGATGCACAGTACTCACACCCTCTGACAAACCCTCATCAACCCCAGCGCATCCGCATCGCTCCCCACCCCCCTCTGCCTCATGCAATCCCAAAACCCATTCTTCACCTCATTGCAGCACCCGGCCCCCGTGGAGTCCTCCCAGCTGAAGTCCCGGAGCTCCTTCTCCCCTCGACACACAAAATGCTCTACACATGCCCCCTCCACTCCATTGTGCGCATCACTTTGTTTGATGCGGGAGGAGTAGGATGGTGTGGTTTGTTGTAGGGGGCCGTGTCTGCTGCTCTGGCTGTGCGAGCCGGGGTTGGAAATGGAAGTAGAGGGAGGTCTGCGCTCCCAGACGTAGCCGTTCCCCAGGGCGGCGCGCACCCAGATTTGTTTCCTGGCCGGGAGAACGTACCCGTATATTTGGTGGCGGAGTTCGAGGGGGAGGCGAAAGAGTGGGGATTGGTACTGCGGGTTGAGTGTCGGTGTCTGTTTGTTGTGGGAACTGTCAATGGGGCTGAGGAAAGGGGAGAGATCAATGAGGCGGTCGCGCGGGATTTGGGTCGGTGGGTTTTCGGGGGGCAACGAGGAGGGAGGAGGTGAGGTCAGCCCCAGGGAGCGGAGGACGCGGCCGCAGGCGAGGGAGTAGGGAGAGGATGGTGGTGAGGGGAGGCCTACCATGTTGAAGCGGCGAGCCAATGTTGCGTGATGTGAGCTCAGAGATCGAGAAAGAAAATCGACTTGATATACGGCAAGTGCCAGTGTTGCGAAATTGTTGCCTCAAAGGTGACGACTACTTCGTGAAGTCTTTTGCGGTTGCCTGGAAGTGTACGAAATAGGCACATTGGCGTTCGGTGGCCTCTCCAGATCAACGGCAGGCCACGTCATCGGGCCGGCCCGTTGAATCCTTCCACTCCAGCGCGGTCAATCCCACTCGACATGCCCGAAGCCGCATGATGCCACAGTGGACCATAAAAAAAGGCAAAACAGGTCAATTCCGCTGCCTATCACACCCCTTTCACTCTTCCAACAAACTCACCACCCTTAAATATAAATATAGCAATAAACCCCCCATTACTCCCAAGCTGATCATGCGCTTCCATCAACGGACTCTTCAACGGGCTCAACCACTCCAGATCCACCACCATCTTGATGGGATGGCCCCCGTGGTCCATGGGAATTACCTGGCCGTACATGGGCACGGCGTTCAGCCGGTTCTCGCGATCCTGCATCTACCAGATCCACCAGAGGCGGTCGAGCGCGCCGTGGTGGAAGTAGAAGCCGGGATCGCCTGGGGAGGTGGCTGCGTCGCCGCCAGGGTCGACGGCGTGAATCTAGTGGCCGGCGGTGTGGATCTGGGGTTGTTAGTTTGTGTCACGTTTTGGAGGAGGAGAGGAAAACTCACGCCCCATGGGTAGGGTGGCGGGGGCGTCCCGAGAAGGGTGTTGTAGAACTGGTCAATGTTTTTGCTCTCGATGAGGAGCTTGTAGGCACGATCAGCAGTCGCACCGAGGGCGGCATTCTTGTTGATGTCGCGGCGCAAACAGCGCTTGTTGATCCCGGTTCCGTCGCTCTTGGGGTTCTTGGGAAGGTTCTGGTACGAGGCCATTGAAGTTGGCCCGAGACTGACAACCATGCTGTCAATTTGTCAGCGCCGAACAATTTGCTCCAAGAAAGCTGGAACCTACTCAGAGAATGGCGCAGACGTCACAAAGCCACCGCCTCCACCAGTGGCGATCAGGTTGGGAGTGCGTCCAGTCTGGGAAACACCCTTATAATTTGAGTCAAGCTCTCCATTTCCGCCTAGGCTCGACGAATTGCCATTCCAATGCGGCGAGTTGGCCGGGTTCGTGCTGAGATCCTCGGCAATGCGGTCGTAGTTCATGTATGGCTGATACCCCTTGTACCCGCACTCGTTCCGCAGCGCCTGCTCGTACACCCACAGGAAGTGCTTGTGGGCAGGAAAAAGGTGGTAGTTGTCGTGACGCTCGGACGCGTGCGTCATGTGGTAGGCAACGAAGTCGTCGAAGCGGCTCAAGGCACCCGGGAAACGGTCCTTGGGAGCCTGGGGCGGGAGCTTTGTTAGGCATGTCACGGCCGCCACGTACTCCTCCCTCTCGGTGACGCTTAGATCGGCCCACTCCCTGCGCACGCCGGCGTTCTCAAGGGTGCAGTTATTATTCGTGCCCATAGCGACCTTCATGGTGAGGTAGGCCTCAACCTTAGGCCGTGTCTCGATCTCCACTTAGTGCACTACATCGATCGGGTAGACGGCATTGCGGACTCTGTGCTACGTCAGTGGGCTATGATCGAATGGATAATAGGAAACGTACACCTTGATGTTCGCAGCGTACGACCCAGCGATGGCAGCAGCTTCAGCCGCGGTGATGGCCTGTGCCCCCGCGAGGAGGGAGGGCAACACCAAGAGACTCCAGTTCAGCGACATAATGAGCCACATGCAAATAAAGCTTGACGTCGAAAAAAAACAACACCGGGCTCTCTTCTAGAGCACGACTTAATAGGAAGTGTAGATGCCTTAGCGCCCAAGTTGGTCCCTCAGCATATCATGCTGCTCAGCCTCTAGCTCGGCAGTTCACGATCGGATCCCAGAGGATCGGTCGAGTATTAATTCATTTGGACGGCCAATCGTAGCTATGGGGTCGTTAATTCTCCGTCTAAATACCCTAGATAGCGCGGTCAAGTTCCGTGGTCTGGGTCCTGTCAGACCAATTCTGCCGGCCGGTTGGAAGACCCACAACGCGGGGCGGCAGGTTCGCTACCATAACCGGGCTACTCACGCAAGATTTAAATTTCCATCAAGAGGCTGAGATCGATTCTTGATCGGTTGGCACACTGCGCATCGTTTTGGCACCGCTGCTAGGAAAATTTTGAGATGTAAGTCTCGTATTTGCTCACTTGGCGTGCATCGATCATAGCTCCATCTAGGGCGTCGTCTGTACGGTACCAAAGGAGGTTACTAGAATCTGAGCGAAGTAGCTGCCGATGTTCTGAGAAATTGCCACATCGCTAAGCTTTGGCGGCAGATCTTGACGTCTGTTGATAGGTAGACGACAGTCACTCTGAAGTTTTATTCCAGGGCATCAAAGAACTCTTCGTTCAAGGTCTCCTCGTCTGCGACCTCCTCTGTGTATGAACACTGCTCCGGAATAGCGGTGTGTACCTGCTTGTAGAGGATGGAGGTGTCGTAGTCGGTATCAGCTCTCTCCACGTCGTCGGCCCAACGGCATGTCGGGCTGTCGTAGCCGGCCCATGGCGCGCTTCCAATCTCAGGCTTGTCTTTCATCATCTGCCATAGCCGACTGAGATTCGAGCTCAAAGCTCTGTACTCTGCGCTGCCGGGGCCAACCAAAGCTTTCGACTCGAGAAAGTGGCCTGAATCCCAGTTCCTGCGACGCATCTCAACAATCATCGCATGGAAGACAAACACCTCCGAGTGGGTTGGCTTGCGTGTCCCCGGAAGCCATGGCGTCTCGGTCCTTCGATGAAACAGATCGAGTGATGTATGCCCGGTCTCGTTGGGACAATCGGGGTCGATGCCTTGTGTGTGGAGGGCGCGGAGGCACTCCAGTTCCTCTAATCCACCATACACGGCTGCGTAGTCGAGTGTAGTGTTTCCATGCTTGTTGGCTATGCTGAGGCTTGAACCTAACGCGTAGAGCTGGGACATGGCGCTTGTGTTTCCGTGGACGACTGCGTGCATTAGGGGTGTTTTACCCTCCCAATCAGTGGCGTCCAGTTTGGCACCATACTCAATCAGCGCCGAGATGACTCCATCGTGGTTTGCGGGGCAGTTCATGGTCACGGTTCCTCGACAGCCAAGGGTGTATGTATCCGCAGTGATCCCTGTGTAAGGCCAGGCGGTGGCACTGGCCCCGGACAATTTGGATCCAGACAAAACCGCTGGGATTATCGGCGTGCCGCTGATTATATCCCCCGGTGTATTGACCTCGACGCACTCCTCGCAGCCAGTGACAGTGCTGAGGTGCAAGGGGGTCGTACCCATCATGTCCTGTATGTTGGGATCTGCCCCAGCTCGAAGCAGAGATCGCGCGTTATCTAGACGGTGTACGCTGCAATGCAACGGCGTGTATCCGCGGAAATCTTTGGCGTGGAGATCGGCGCCTTTGTCGATCAACAAGCTCATCACCGTCGGAGATGATCGATAAGCCGCCAGATGTAAAGAGGTCTTTCTATTTCGTCGTGCGCGAACGTTCACCTTGGCGCCGTGTCGGAGAAGGATGTCGACCTTTTCTATATCATCCCGCCTTGCCGCCCAGTGTAGGGGGGAGTACCCAATGTCGTCAAGCACGTCGATTTGCGATGGCTCCATTGCAAGAGCCTCCTGTAGAGTGACATGGCTGACCCCTAGGACGGAGTCGCGAATCATCGTTGATATCTCATCCGTCTCTTCGTTGTTCCCGATGACCCGCTCCAGGAGGCGGCGAGCGTCAGAGGAATGATCTTTCTGGACACAGAGTTGCATCTTCGCGACCGACATTGCGGATCTGGTCCCGAACCGTGAGTAGGTCTTGGCTTGATCTCGGAAAGTTAGCACTCACCCGCCGTTTGCGTCAACAAAATTGGGTGTGAAGCCCATGTCAAGCAAGAATCCTGCAACATTGTAATGTCGGGACCGAACGATGTGCTGCATAGCTCTCAGCGTATGTCATTGCCCGCAGGTCTGGGGGCCACTCACGGTAAGAATTCCCTCTCCAGTAATCTGTATATCATTGGGGCGGAGCTGCTGGTCCATGATCATCTGCCAGAGCCATCCAGTATCGTTGTGGATAACTGCGCCCCATAGAGCAGGGAGATGGATAATCCTCGGCACCATGAGGTGAAGGGAGGCACCCGAATTTGTGAGCGAGCTCCAGCACGCGGATATGGAAAGAGCACGGTAAATGACCCAGCTTGGAAAAGAGTACCCTATGGCGACAGCCCCTTTCCCTCCTGCTCGGCATGCGGTGACGTTGCACGGGTTTGCGCGGAGGACAGCAGTTCCATTGTATTGCACGAAGAGTGAACCGACCAGTGACCGGGTCCACCATGGCGACTGAAATGTGGATACCGTATGACATTGACATTTACAATATCGGCTGCATGGTTGTCGAACCAATGCTTGAATGTGAGCTGACGATGCCGTCGTACCATGGCCAGAGGTGGGTCGAGGAATGGAAAGCGCGGAGAGTTGTGACTCAAGGGTGCTCAGCCGGGTTTCAAGTCGTTCCGATATCGAGTCGAGTGCTTGTTGTTGGTTCTGCGCAACGGCGTGGAGGCCGGCCAAGCGCTGGTCAAGGGTCCAATTCGATGTCTCAACTGCATCGCGGATTTCCATGACAAGTCTACTGTGTTGCAGCCTACCCAAGTCAGCGCAACTTGAATACCAGGGGTCTCATTAGATTCCGGCTCGCTCTCACCTCTGGGCAAGTCCAAAGAGCGCCAGGCAGGTTGTCAAACTCTCGCGGCACTTTTTCGCCCTGTCTTTGAGATTGGAGACTTTCCCGCGTAGCTTAAACTGCCAATCAATCAGTGATACCTTGGCCGTCCTGCTCAGCGGTCTCGGACCACGGCTGAGAAGTCTCGCGGTTATTTCGTTCATTTCGCTGACGATCAAGTCGAGTTCGATCTTCACGGTCTCGAGTTGATTGACCGCGTCGGGGGAAATCGCAGTCGAATTGTTGGGGTCAGAGGCGATAGATTCCATCAAAGCGCCGAGTTGGCCTAGCCATCCCTGGAGATTCGAAAGCTCGTCGAGCATATCGTGGAACTCATCCGAGGTGTGCCGCAGATTTCGGAGCCCTTTGACTCCGAGGGCCAGCACCTGGCTCATGGCAATGGCCGAGGCGATGGTTGACACTGGGTCCATCGTTGCAAGGGCCTGGAGCTGGCGAGGAATAACGCATGCCAGGGATATTGATGCGCAGTCCCTCTTTCTGGGCGAGGAGGTGGTGTTGAGCAAAGTGGGGTCGCCGAGATCGTCACGTTGAAAGCAAGGGAGGGAGGAAGTCACCGTCCCCATCTTTGCGATCGTGGGGTGCCTGCAGGTTGTGCCTGCCGGTCCCTGCACAGCCACCACCAGAGGCAGCAAAACGCCCAAGTCGGGCATCCGATGTTGCTGCCAAGCATTCATGCAACGCATCAGCGGAGATAAGAGCCGTTCAACAATCATCTCTCCAATCACATTTGGTCGCATGACACCACTGCCTCCTATGCCCCATCCAAGGGGCGGAGACTCCGTAATTGCATACTCGCTTCTCGGGGAAATCACAGGACCTACGCCCAACTTGATCAAAATGTCACGTTATTTTCACATGTCACTTCACTGGGCACGGATTATTATCGATGGTCAAAAATTGTTAGTTACAACCTAGCAGGTTGCACGATTGTGATTATTGTCTTTCTATCTTCTCGGGGACTCCTACTCCCCACTATGTGAGGAATTCATCATGCGAGGAATTGATCTACTCTTCCGGTACCCCAGCCCCGAGCCACCAACTCACCCTATCCGCCTCACCCGAGTTCACTGCAATGGAACACGCCCACCTAGCCAAAGGCAGCAGCAGCCAATTAATCTGAGACATCAAAGTCAAGCGTCTCTTCAAAGCCAGCAACCGCAGCATCAAACGCCGGCATGGCATTCCGACAGCCCCGGGCGCGATTCTGCCGATGACTTCGCGAGAGCGGGAGCGGTCCTGTGTCACGGGCTACAGCAGCTTCACGGGCGCGAGCAATTTGCGACGGGAGGGTCAGTCGATCGTCCCGCCGCACTGGACGCTCGCCTCCAACTGATATATCGCCGGCGCGAGAACGCTGTTGGGGCGCAGGGGTTTCAGGGGTTGGCTGGTTATTGTGTGTTGTAGTGCCTGCGGGATCAGCATTACGCACTAGGCTGATGCGATCGTTACGCACTGGGGCTCCCGTTGGACGATCATTGCGGTGGGGCTCTGCAACGTCAAGGTGAAGGGGTCGCAGAGTCGGTCCGGGAGTGGCTTGATTCTGGGGCGCGGGAGTCCCCAGGGCACGGCCAACCCGGTCTTGGAGGTGTCGCGGGATTTGAGGAGGTGGCAAATAGACCACGGGTGATATATCGGCCAGAAATTCGGAGGTCGGATGGGACTCGGGAGTCGACTGCGGTGCGCGGTTTTGTATATGATGCTGCGAGTAACGCCCGGAGGTGCCAGTAGTGTTGACAGGAAGTTTGCACTGCGGGTGCTGAACTCGCTCACGCATGGCGACACTGAATACGGTGGACTCAAGGTGTCGCTCTCGGAAAGCTCGCTACCTTTGTACCTGCTTCGTCACCAGACGACACTGGGGCCACTGGGATTAGTGTGAGCGGGGTTCATGTACTCGTACTCGCCATCGAGTGGCTCGGCATTGTCAAAGGCCATCGTCAAAAGTCTCGAGGGTTTGGATCTGAATGGTATGGTGTGTCTTTGTAATGTGGAAGTTGCGTGGTTATATGGGTAGCAGATTGTTAACAGCCAGTGTCAGCAACAAGCTGAAATACACTGAAGCTAATAGCTGGTGGATGAAGCTTTGTGGCTTTTATAAGAATTCCCTGCGTAGAGAGACAGGGTCATTGTTCGGGGCCCAGTCAAGGTGTAGTATGTGCTTAAACCACTCCGTACCCAGCTGTGTTTTACTGGGAAATCGCAGTGTCTAGCGATTGCAGATAGGAGGGAGAAGGTATGCCCGTGCTAGAAACCTAATTTCTTTGTCTATTCACATTATGGGACATATTAATTCATTGGGCGTCCCTGGTTGTAAAGCAGAACAATGGAATTGTCCAAACCGAACTCCTGGGGACTGTTATGCGGTCTTTCCACACAAAGGGCAAAATGATAATGTCAACTCAAGGACTTTGTCTCTTTACTAGCTTTTCTCTGCAAACTCCCTACGCGTTTCGGCCGTCCCAAATGTGTGGGATTAAACAATCTTGAATTAACGCATCACCTGTTGAACTCTCTACGAAGGAGAACGCCTTTTAGTTGTTGAGAAGTACAGAAAATAGAATAATGTAACTGCAGACAGGTGAATAGGAGCGAGAGCCGTGATTTGCCCTGATAATTCAAAGGCACATTCTGCGCTTACTTCGGTGAAGGTTTCTTTCCGCCGTCGCGCTCTTCGAGCGGACGACGTGTTTGGATGTTGGCTATCGGCAAGAGATATCGATGAGAAACACCCGTCGTAACTCTATGTATGTCTAGGTACCTACGTAGGCACCTAGGGGAACAAGGTCGCTGTCGAATGCTTTGAACCTTCACTGGTATCAGTCAGAATCTAGCACATGTGGTTACCCAATTGCTGGGGGTGGCTGTTTGTGGCGTTGTTGTTCTGTGGGTATTTTTTAGCCTGCGTGGCAACACTGGCCGAAGCAACATGACCACGGGCGGGGCCCAGACCAAATACCGACGTCAGAAGGATGATGTGGGGATGTTGCGACGGCAGCCATCCTACAGTTGGGTCGCTCTCTACAATCACCCCTGCAACCCTCTCCGCAGGAACCCGGCAGCCGCGCAACCCGGGATAATGTTTCCGAACGGCAACCCCGCATTCAATCACCATCGCGGACGGAGTTGCTAATAAGGCCTCATCTTTACGACGGCTGTGCGCTGAGCATCACCATAACCATTTCTGGTGTGCCCCCGTTCATGCTTCCAAGGATTCGGGCCATTGGAAACACTGCAGACTGCACTCGTTGGCACAATGTCCAAGTTCAAGCCGAGGACCATCGTTGGCGTAACCGCCCACCTTCCGGAGACATCTCTCTGGGCCAATCGAAAATGCCTCCTCATCTGTGCCGTCGTGGCAATCGCCAACATGCAATACGGCCTTGACTCTGCCGTTCTCGCCGGCCTCCAGGCGATGCCCGGTTTCCTAGTCGTGTTTGGGCACCCCAACCCTGCGCTGGCGGGTGGGTACGGTATTGATGTGCGTGTTTCCCATTCCCAGACATACCTACCCCCCGCTTCCCGCTCGCTGCTGCTGCTACTGCTGATGACAACGGGCAACAGCGCACATTCCAGCAACTGATCGGCTCCTTTCTCACTCTCGGCGCGTTCCTCTCGTCCATCTTCGCCGGTCTCTTCGCACACTTCCTCGGCCGCAAGCCGGCGCTCTGGGCGGCGTGTGCGCTCACGGCCGTCGGCGCGGCAATCCAAATCGGCACCACCAGCAAGGCAGCTGTGTACGTCGGCCGCATAGTGCTGGGCGTCGGCAACGGCTTCCTCGTGACCTTCAGCAACATCTACTGCGCCGAGGCGGCCCCCGCCCATCTGAGGGCTGTCATGGTCGCGCTGTTCAGCGTGTGGGTGAACATCGGCAGCATCATTGGCGCGGCGGTGAATAACGCCACCTCGAAGCAACTCGATAAGTCGTCGTACCAGATCCCGCTTGGGACCAACCTCATCGTGCCGGTTGTCTTGGCGGTGGGGTTGTTTTTTGTGCCGGAGAGTCCGAGATGGTTGGTAAATATGGGAAGAGAGGAGGAGGCGAGGAGGTCTTTCCAGGTGCTCAGGGGGGAGTCGATGGAGAAGGATGACCTGGAGCTCGAGTGGGCCGAGATGGTGAAGGGGATTGAGGAGGAGAAGAAATTGGCGAGAACGGCAGGGCCGCTTGATATGTTCCGAGGTCTGTGCCGCGCCATCGTTCGCGGTTCTAGTTGTCCACATGCGCTAACATGAATGCTGCTTGCTGACAGGAAGCGATCTTCGTCGGACTCTGCTTTGCTACTGTGTCATCGCCAACCAGACGGCCTCGGGCTCATGGTTCCTGATTAGCTACACCACGTACTTCATGATCGTGTCGGGGGTCAACATCGGCGATGCTTTCAAGTACTCGATCATGAAGACGTGCATCGGCTTCATCGGTGTCGGCGTCGGCATGTTCATGATGCGCCATCTGTTTGGCCGGCGCAGCATCATGATGCTCGGGGCTGTCTTTCAGGGACTCTGCCTTCTCGCCATGGCTTTGGCCGCAACGACGGCGGCCGGCACTGCCACCGCCCGGAACAGTGTCATCGCCTTCACCAGCCTGTTTTTCTTCTTCTACAACGCGTTCGTCGGGGTCGCCAGCTATCCGATTGCTACTGAGCTTGCAAGTACCAGGTTGCGCTCGTGGACAGTCGGTTCGGCCATCAGTTTGGGTTATTTTTTGGCATGGCTGGCAGGCTTCTGCTCGCCGTATTTCATCAACCCTGAGAATCTCAACTGGGTGAGCCGCCTTTTTCGTCATGACACGGAATTCTTTTGGATGACTGAGTTCGCTGACACGCAACCGAATAGGGTGCAAAGTATGGCTACATTTGGGCCGCGTCGAACTGTGTGTGCGGCATCTTTTTCTTCTTCTTCCTGCCGGAACTCAAGGGGCGCACCCTGGAAGAGATTGACGAGCTGTTCGAGCGGCGTGTGCCGGCGTGGAAGTTCAAGACGACCAAGGCGAATATCATGGATGAGGCGCGAAAGGAAATGAAAGATCGTGAGGCCAGGTTGCACAAGGACAAAGACGAGAAGCGCGCTGTCAGCGAGATTGTCGAAGAGAGGAGAGAGTGATTGTAGTTTTGTGTTCCTGTGCAGCTTCCTGCGAACCTCGAGTGTCGCAGCGTGTCCGGGTCGGTCGGGGACAAGGATGGTGCAGCGATGAAATGACAGGCCTTAGAGACACTGAAGGACGAATACCTTAGCTAAGACCAGCATCCCCTCCAAGTCTGTGACGTGTTTGGAGTTGGTGATCTGCGTGGGAGATGGGGAATGATAAACATCCGTCTGAGTTTACAGTGCGGTCATCAGATAGCCGTCACCATCCGCCTGTGGCGCAGTGCAGAGCCCGCCTCAAGTCTCATCGTCCTTGTCCCGTGTTCCAGCGGAAGGAATCCTCCGCTCTGCGACGCGATCGCGTGCGTAATTCAAGACGTTGCCTACTACGAAGTAAGCAATTTCGTCATATTCGAGAACCTTAGTAGTTGGAACCACGTGAACTCGCAGTTGTCGTGACGCCAAGGATATAGAGAAAATAATTGTTATTGAAATTAGATGACAGAGCACTTTCACGATTTGACTTGGAGAAGTTGTTGGATTTTGAATTTTCTGTATTCTTTTTGCATACCCGGGCGCACACTGGGTGCTTCCTAAACCATTGAAATGGTAGTATTTTAGAAGCAAGTTACCGACCTACTTAGTCCTTATCGGTCACCTACCTCGACACCACACTCAGGCGATTAACGCCTTTCCTCCCCATCATTCTCATCCGAGTCATCACTCCACCCAACAGCACCAAGGACCTCCGCGCGTTCCCGGCGAAGGGGACGTCGCTCATCCCGCGCGGCTGCAGCAGCAGTGGCCTCTAGACGCGCACGCTCCGAAGGGAGTGTAAGCCGATCATCGGGCGTCGGGCTAAGTGGAGGTGGCGAACGCAACCGTCCCGGCAAAGTTGAGCTAGAGCTAGAATTGTCCGAATGATATAGATTGAACGGGTCGCGAAATGCGACCTTGATGTGACCGGTGTTGTCGCGAGGGTGCAAACCACTGCTATCTTGTGAGTGCCGTGAAGAGACGATTAGATCGTCATCACATAATTTAGGGGCTGATGTAGGCCTTGGCTCACATGGGATGGGCGAGTCTGACTCCCCGTTCCCGGCAAGGGGCCGGAAGAAGCCAACAGACGAGGCTGGGTGTTCCTGTGGAGTATAACCAGTGCTGTTAGTTGTGACTGGTATGGTTGTGCCACGAGGAGAGAACTCGCTTCGGTTGCGAGACATTGGAAGACCTCGAGTCCGCTGTCTACCAAACACCCCTTGCGGGGGACCGGTGCAAAACAGACAGAAATTGCTGTCGCTGTCATCATTGATCTCAACATGATCGTTGACGAGAGGAGGACCCCGCTGTGCAAATAGCCTCCCTTGCGGAGGACCGGCACAAAATAGGCCAAATTCTCCGTAGTTGTCGTCCGCATAAGTACCTCGGACATGCTCAAGATCGATGGGAATCTCAATGCGAAGTGCTGGTTTGTAGGTGCCGGCATCACCACCAGGGTGATTGTTAGCGCCGTTCATAGTCTCGTTGCTGCGCTGATCAGAGCTCATTTTCAAATGGGGTCAGATGTTGAGGGTTGCGTGAACGGTCGAGGTGTTGTAATTTCAAAGCTTCTGAAAGCGTTATGGGACAGTGAACGCATGCTGTTTATATACATGCCTTCGATCATTGCGCTGACAGATAGACAAGCTGTTCTGAGAACTGTCTCTTTCTTTTCGAAATCTGGAATTAAAGATTTCTGTCTTACAATGAGATTGTTATAGCACTTACCTTCTTTTGGAAGTAAGGTACCCTCGGGTTAAGATGACGTACTCACTTGAGCTTGCGGGACCGGGCTAAATTGACTGCAGCCTTGTTCTTTGTTTCGCCGGGACGGGAAGCTTTGTTCCAACACCCCTTCTCCCTCCCCCACCGCCAACCCCCAGTATCTGCCATTCCTTTCCTCCTATTCCCAAACTTCCACCCTCGTGTCCCCGCACACCGCTCACCGCAACAACACAGCACGCTAGGCGATTGAAAATACCCTTCATGTGCTTTGACTCAACGTCAGGGTTCCCGTCATCGCCCTGCAAGGCGCAGATTAAATCGATCCAAGGTACCGCAGGCCGAGCTTGCGCGATGTGGTGATTACGTCCCGGAATGTTACGGAGAAGTCGAGCCCTTTGGTTAGGATGCGCTGTTTGTTTTGTCTGTGGGTTAAGACATAGGTATGTGTAGAAGTGGCGTGGGGCGCCCGGGGGGTGGGAGAGGTTGATATATTTGCAATAAGGTCGGCTTGAACGTGGTATGAAACGTTGCTTAAATCAGGCGGGGACAATATCCTTTGGCCTGGGTACCGCGCAAAAGAATCAGCAAAGCCGCGGGCCGCTCCAGTCGACAGACTTTAGACTACATAGTGCCACTTCTGGCACATCAGCATGGAGACGATTTCACCGTGGCATTGCTTGACGTAGAACTACCGCACTTTGAGGTGTTACTAGGTTGTATATTATTGAGCAGTACTAGGCTACGGTTTACCTGTATAGAGAAAATGTCACGGTATCCTGATGATGGAAAATGCAAGCTTCCACGCAATAGGGGCTGCCTTGAGCGCGGCGTCGCGCGCAGCCCTGCCCCAATGGCCTAACTCACCATCTGAGTTATACCGGCCTTCAACGCTGTTCGATGAAGTATAGACAGAAGACGGATACACTCGAATGCTTTCCCGACGAGTATCTTGCACTGAAGAGGAAGGAGTATCATCTGCGTACACTCGGATGCTCTCACGGCGCCCATTTTGCAGTTAAGATGAAGGGCTATCATCTGCGTAGACTCGAATGCTTTCTCGAAGAGCACCCTGCTATACAGGAGGCGGGGGGTTGCTGTCGCCATACACTCGAATGCTTTTCTGACGGCAGTTTCGTGCGGGGTGTGGAGCCCCGGGCCTGTCTCCGTATACATGAATACCTTCAAGAGGGTCGTCTCGTACAGGGGTCGAAGGCCTGAGCCTCTCTTAGTAGAATTGTCCCCCAAACTGGACGGTAATCCCACTCCGAGGTCCGTCCAAGTGGATGCTATAGTTGCCATGGACGGCAGTACCACCACGGGGTTGTCGGTGGGCCTCTTCACGCGCTTGTCGGCGCTCCCGTTGAGCATCTTCCCGTTCTCGACGGGCTTCCTCATGCACTTGATGGCGCTCGCGTCGAGCCTCTTCGCGTTGACGGTCGTCTTGCGCTCGTCGAAACTCTTGGCGACCTTCTTCGTATCGGCCTCCTCGGTGAACCACCCCCAGTAGCTGGGCTGTTACCAAACAACCCGCCACGGCCAAAAATACCGTGCGGTCCAAGAACTTCATGGGGTCCAAGCCCCCCCCCAAGACCCATCATGAATCCCCCACGGTCCGCCGAAGTGGATACCGTGATGGTTATTCGGACGACCTTGGTTGCAATGCCCATGGCAAACGTTTGTGGCATCGCAGCAGGTGTTGGTGGTATTGGTCACGTTGATACGATCCGCGTCGCTGGTGTGGCGGCGGAAGCGTCGAAGAAGACGTTTCCAACGAGAAACCACGTTGATGTCGGGCGTGGCTGTTGTAGTCCTACCGAATACGGCAGACTTTGTTTATTCAATCTGCTAGAAATTAGGAGCGATGTTCAGTATGAACGGCTTCAATATAGTAAAGACCGAAATCAGTGTCCAGAAATTGCGATGTTCAATCTGTCTGCGCACGGGCCAGTTCCCCACTTAATGTGGATTACCAGCCGCCTTTCGTTTCGGCGCTGACATAATGGGCTTTCATCTTCTCGCGTGGGGCTAAAATTGCAGTGTTCATGCAGCCCACCCTTGCGCTGCCCAGGTATTGGTGATCCACATTAAGCGGGGAACTGGCCCGTGCGCAGACAGATTGAACATCGCAACTTCTGGACACTGATTTCGGTCTCTACCATACCTGAGCTGCGTTTGGCAAAAAAGCATTAGATTCAGGCACCATGGCAGTTGCCTATCTTATGCGAGAACATCAATGGCGATTTGACTCCGTGTTGTCATTGAAAGTGCCGGCTGTTCATAAAACAAATCATGTAACCATGTGTCAAGGCACATACATAACAAGCCGTGTGAACAGCGAACAGTTAAATACAATTTGACGAACGATTGTCTGTCGTGTGGAGACTAGGGCAGTGCGTCCGTCTTTGTTTGTGCCCAAGTGTGTGAAGAAGACAGTCCATTGAACATAGCCTTTATTTCCCAACTCAAAAAAAACAGCCGAAGTCAAATCCTTACCTAGGTCCCTTCAACTCTCACCAATGGATATAAAGTCGGGTGGGGGATATAAGAACGAATCCTGCTAAACATTGGCGAGTCACGGAACCACTTAAATTAAATCACGGTGCACATTAAATGTTGATTAGGAAAGGCATGGTTTTGGTACATTTTCTATGTCGTACTGGTCCGGTGGGCTATGGTAATCCTACACTGACCTTCTCACATCACCACGATTTCATCATCTTCGTCGGAAATATTCCCAGGATCCTGTTCGAGTTCCCGGACCTGTTCAAGTTGAAGACGAGCCTCCTCGCGCGCTTCGTTGCGCCGTTGTCGGGCCGCTTCACGTCCCAGACGAGCTGGCTCGCGCTCCAGTCTAGCCTCCTCGAGCTTTTGGCGAGTTTCTTCTCGCTCCCGAGTACTCTCACGAGCTTCTTGGGAGTTTTGGAGCCTGCCCGCGGCGGGGAGGTTCTCGTCCTCAGAATAGTGCTCCTCCCAGGCGACGGGGCCGTCATCGTCATCGTCAGAGCCATCCTCAGGAGGAGGTGCAATGCCACGACGACTACTCCGGTGGTTCCAGTCAGGAAGTACCCCACTAAGGAGGAAGCCTCCATCGCGTCCAAATAGTCCCCTCGGTGCATTTAGTCCAGGCGGTGTAGTTGGTCTAATTGGTTCATGATGGCCTAAGCCCAGGCAATCCTCGCAACCGGTGATCTCACACCGCGACTCACTAACCACCATGCTATTGTTGTTGCCTGAAACGTGGTTGCGATTTCCGTTGGGAATATTAGCGTTATTAAATCCAGTGTTGGTGGTACTGGAAGGATTTGGACGGTTGCCGTTGCCGTCGCCGCGGCGGCGGAAGCGCAAAACCAAACGAGCCATGTTCAAATGTATTGTTGAGGTGAGTCCTAGATACTTTCAACGTTGCGAATCTAGGTCAACAGGTAGAGAGCAGCAACAATCTCTGGTACCAGTTGCTTGGTAGTCAAGTTGTGCTCGATGATGGGGGACTCCATTTGCATGTCATGGCGTTTGCCCGGTTAATATAGGAATATTAACGAGAGGTTCCATAGCCCCTGTTACAACACAAATCCTTTGTCTTCTTCTCAACCCCTATATGGTAGTATGTAACACAAGGGTCCCACGACAAACAAGAGGGTTTGAACAATAGCTTTCTCTCCGACAAGCTTCAGGTTTGTCTGTATTTATTCCTCGGCTTGGACTTGAGGGGTAACTCTCCATTCTATGGACACTGCCGCTAAGTGCAATTCTGGATACTGTACCTGTTGTTCTATGCATAGACGATCCCAAGATTTTGTTGCCCGCCCCCTCGTGTCGCCTACGCAAAGCCGCAAGTCTCGGGTGTGACGGACCTGGCTGTGACTCGTACTCTTTGTTCGTTCCTGAGCACGACAGACACGGCCCAGTCACAGACGTACGCGACCCGTAGCTCGGGCGCACACAACGTTCCCGAGTAGACCCGAGAGAGTCTCGGTCCTATGGGAGGATGTTGCTCCTGGTGAAATATAAGCGCTATTAATGCTGTCAGCGCGAGGGTAAATTAGGCCGGTTCTTTCACGATACATTTGCATGCAGGCTCGGGTTCCCTGGGAGAATTCAAGAGCCGGTTGTTGCTATAACTCAAAACTGAGTCCAGCGGTCTGGGACGCGTCTCCGTTGGAGCTCCCAGGATACTATTGTCAGGCTGTTGTTCTTTTCGCAACGATGTATCCCAGGTTTGCACTTTCGACTCTCCTCGCCGCGGCTGTAGTCCACGCCGACAATCACCCATGGCAGGCGCCTTCGCCGTCAGACCGTCAGTGAACTCCCTCCATTCTCAGGCTTCTTCTAACACAAATGTAGGCCGAAGCCCATGCCCGCTGCTCAATTCGCTCGCAAACCACGGCTTCCTCCGAAGATCAGGCCGCAACATCACAGGCGAAGAGCTCGTCGGTGCTCTGCATGCATCCATCAATCTCGACCCAGCAGCTGTCAGAATTCCCACTGCTGTTGCTCTTTCGACTTCGCAGACTGGGAACGACAGCACGTTTGGCCTCGATAACCTCAATCTGCACGGAGGTGAGATCCTTCACCAGACCCACCTCGAAAGAAAACCCTACACTGACATGATCCAGCCATCGAACATGATGGTAGTTTGAACCCCGCAGACACGTACTTCGACGACAACCACAGCTTCAACTGGACGATTTGGAATGAGACGAGGTCGTACTTCGGGAGCGACACCATCTCGCTCTTGAGGCGGCAAGGGCTCGCGCGGTCCGCTTGAAGAGTGCTGCCGCGATCAATCCGCAGTACAAATTGTCTGAGAACGGCATCCAAGGCACCTTGCTCGAGTCGGCATTCTATCTGGTTGTGTTTGAGGATGGGGCCGAGGCCAGGACGGAGTGGGTTCGCATCATGTTTGGTGGGGTTCTTGTCCAGTTATCTAACCTTCGTTGGGTGGTTTGCTGACACCGCCATTGCAGAGCAGGAACGGCTGCCGTATGCCGAGGGGTACACTCAAAGCGCAAATTCCATGACAGGGGAGTTTCTTGGCGAGGTCTCGGCGAAGATTGTCGCTGCGATTAGAAGCGACAAGGCAGATTCAGGCGGCGTTTGTCATTGTGGGGACTGCCATTGCTTGGCTCACCTTTCTTTGCTGCGCATTGCGTACGGGTGTACATGACATCACTAATTGGGCGCAGCTTCAAACTTGCCACGCGAAGATTCAGGTGGTATATTATGTTGCACTCCGAAGGAAGATGACTCGTACTCCATTTCATACAATATTGAATATCATTTCACTTTGCATATCACCACGCAAAGCCGAAGGACACACCACTTGCAAACCTTGCCATTTTCAGAAACCAAACTTTCAAACCAAAACCCCATTTCCCATCTCAATCCACCTCAAGTTTCCCCAAGTCCGACGTACGCGCCGCCCAATATCACAACAAACTCTCAACTTCGTCGGACCACCTACAGCTACGACAGCTCGGAACAGCCAACTCAAATGTGTTTCGGCTTCGGCAAGAAGAAGGCCTACGCGCAACCAGGCTACGCACAGCCCGTCCGCCCGGTCATCATGTCACAACACGGTCACGGCATGGGGGGGGGTCGACAGGGAGGACTCATGGGCGGTCTCTCCGGGATGATGGGTGGCCGTCGCAAGCACGGCGGGGGAATGGGCGGTATGATGGGTGGCGGAGGGCATCACGGCGGTATGGGAGGGGGGGATGTGATGGGTGGGCATTACGGAGGGCCACATGTGGTTGTTGGGGGTGGGCATCATGGGGGTCACGGAATGGGAGGGGGGATGGGAGGGAGGCATCGGTACTAAGATGGAAGCTGGAGGGGATGAGATTATGATGATATGAATTTGTGCTATATCTTCGGCTGTCGACAGTGTAATAAAAAGCTCAAAAGTTCAAAATACTTCACCAACCTGCAAGAAGTGACCGCGACGTGGCTTGGACTAGAATAACTCTTCCGAAAAGGAGGGCATGACCAATGCCCTCCCGCAATGACAGTTGGCATTCAGGAGTATCCCTCCATCATAGGTAGGTATGCTTTTGTTACTTACCTTATTACTTAGTCTTTGCCCTTAGGAAAATCAAAATTGCAGGCTGGTTTGTGGTTTCGAATCCTGGGATGTCACAGTGAGATAGTTCTGCACGAAAGCAAAAGCGTGGTTTGAACAGGAATACAATTAGAGAATACAATTATCAGGTGCAATATGAAACTAAATCCACGCTATCTTCCTTTCCCCGCTCGCCGACATGTATTCTATGTTGCTAGTATCTTCCCGTCCGGCACCAATACGCGTTCAATTTCAACTGACACACAAGAGCAGTGTCTCGTGTACACATCCCGCCTTAGATCCTGCCCGTTGTTGGGGTACCATTGCCGTACGTCTGGCCAGGCAGCGCCCCGTTACCGTGGATATGGCCATTACAAACACCATTGGCGTGAGTCCCACCCGCCACACCGTTGCCGTACTGATCCGTTGTCTAGTTAGCGTAGTCGTTGGTGTTCGCTACGCCATTTACATGAGTTGCCGCCCCGTTTGTGCCATTCACATAGGTACTGGCCGCGCCGTTGTACGTGGCCGGTGCTCCAGTGTTGCCATACGCCTGCTGGTCCCTGATGATCTGTGCCTCGCTCTCCTTGGTGTAGTGATGTTGCTTGTAGCGATCGCGGACCTCGTGGAACATTGCTGTGATGGCGTGCAGGATACTGCATCCCCGGTTAGCATCTGAGTACAACTCCGAATAAGACTAGAAACAGAAGGAAACTCACGTTGAGAAAATCGCCAGCCCAAACGTTCCCCAAGGCAAATTGCACGTATCATCCTCCCCATTTGCCACCTCTCCCGTCAGATTGCTCGAGTTGGTCACATCCCGATTCGTATAGCAGTGCTTCGGTCCCGCCGGCCCCCCCTCCGGCCGGGTCAACACCGCGACAGCAATAAAAGCCCCCACAAACGCGGCATCAAGCAGCACCCAAAGCCATCTCAACCACCGTGCTCCGCCGCCCTTGAGCGCCAGTGACATCAGTGTCGCCAGAATTGTGTATAACACCGCTGCGGCGAGAATTCCCTCGACCGCGCCGTAGGAGCCACTCACGCCACGGCTAGTCTTGATGGAGTTGAAGAGCCGGTAGACCTTGTAGAAGCGGGAGGTGAAGATGGCGAGGGAGGCGGTTGCAGAGCCCAGCTGGAGGACGCGCGCGAGGCGTAGGATCCATCGGTAGAGAGGGGAGTGCTGGAGTTTGGAGGGAACGAAGCGCGTGAGGAGGCCGGCTGGTCGGTCGTGGGAGGGAGAGGAATGGGCCATTGTGTTGCCATTGTGCGCCGGAGCGGCGTGGTGAGCGGTGCGGTGTCCCATTTCGATCGGGGGTGGTGTGTGAGTGAAGGATGCCTGCGGGAATGGTGGGAATGTGAGGCTCCTCGATTTTCAATAAAAAAAAGTGTTGCCGTTTATCGTGGACTGGTGGCAATGCTGAGGCTATCGTCATTGATACCAATTATGTCATCAGTCCAAGGCCGTACCAAACTATTTCTTGGAAGCCCAATGGGACTGCCAAGCATTTCCAAACAGAAATTCATCACCACTTGCGATGTGTCGCATCGGATTGGTCCGTGCCGGGGGTCCGCGATCCACCCTTGCGCCCCACACGGAACAGCCCTGCGCGACAGGAACAAGGTCAACGTCAGTTCCGGCATTGGGGAAAATAGAGCTTTAGACTCATCGTTGAAGCGATTCAGGTGTGCTGGAAATTTGCTAGCCCGGCCGGAACAAACCCCCCGGACGGCATTAAGGGATGTGGTGCTAGTAGCCCCTTGTCCGTCGATTCCTTAAGTCCATTTATTGCTGGGACCAGCAGATGTGGGCTAAAACTACGGGAGTGGGAATTGCAAGCTTGCAACACCAGTTGTCCATTGCAAACGAGCCTTCAAATAGTTATTCAGCTTGCTGCGTAAACTACACACGGCATGTTGTTCAGGGGAAACTCCAAATGGAGGCCTGTGATTGGTTGCATTGGCCTCGCGGGCCGAAGTAAGAAGGGTTAGGGCTACTGCCAGATTCGGCAAATGGGGCTCCCCGATTGGTGCCATTCGCAGTGGGCAGTTTGGCCACTAGCCTGTTGAGTTAGAAAACCGACTGTCATTCTTGCCGTTGATGTAGGCCGAGGGCCATTGAGAAAGGGATGGCTGGGAAATTGAAGCCCCTATGGGATCTGACTAATTAGAACTAAGCTAATGGTGGCATGTTCAACATCCAGTGTGGCCTTCACACATGTCGAATACCGTACCGAGGGAAAATGGCCATTACAAGGTGTGTTGCGCTGTTCGAATTCCCACTATGGTAGGCGCCAATACCTACCCCAGATAACTCATATACCCGCCATCTTTCTGTCGTACGGATGGCCGCCATGGTTGCATAACCTTCAACGACGGTGACCTTCGCCGGCAGATGCGCCCCCTTCTCCACACGGGAGAATTTAGCAGCCATGCAATGTACACGACCCAGAAATGCAAGGGAGGTTTGGGAAGCTGCAAGGGTAGATAAAGGGTGTTCCGTCACAGGCTTCGGTGTTTATGGGCTTTTATATCTGTTCGGGCGGTAAAGGAGAGGGATGGGATGCGACAAGGCCGGGCGTCTATTGGGAAGTGAGGCGTGTCACTGTCACTCGGAGTTCAACGCCCGTCCCTGTCTCCGGATCTGAAACGGATAACAGGGGACACCGTCAATATCGGTAATATGACTAACCGTCCGGGTGAATGGTCATATTCTAGTCCTTATCGTGCATTCATGTGCGAGGCTTGCCTTCATGCGCCAAGCCAGGTCAGTTGACAGATGGTGTTGACAGAAAGCACACGCGTCTCGTTTCCTTGGCGCAATGCATGGGTTGCGCTCCGAAATTGGCGGTCTTGAGGAAGAATACGGGCCGAAAGGCCGATAGAGTTCATCCCGGATGCATTGCTCCAGGCGTTCACGGGGCATTGTATCCCGGCTAAGCCTGGTTGACCATTTATGGCGATTGTGTATGGTGACTGTGGGCCTTGGCGGTGTTGTCTAGTGTTTTGGCTGCATTTAACGAGAAGAGGCGTGGGGGGGGGGGGGGGGGGGGGGGGGGGGGGGAGGAGGACGTTGGGTGAGAGGATGAGGACAGAAAAGCCCTGAGCAGCGAAGCCATTCGGAGTTTGCGAGAGGGTAGCTATACGTACCCATGGGGGAATTCAAGATACGAAACAAACAATAGATC
>Ga0247770_1000546_pt1 | contig 35656 bp, 40 predicted proteins | sample UWRJL136409B6_FD_179943 | JGI IMG/M metagenome (GOLD analysis project Ga0247770, IMG submission 179943) | Plant litter microbial communities from Arlington Agricultural Research Station in Wisconsin, United States - UWRJ-L136-409B-6 | ecosystem: Environmental > Terrestrial > Plant litter >... | reverse complement strand
GGCTATTTTCGTTATTTGCATATCCCCGGTTAAGCGAGTTTGGCATAAGGAAGGGTGGATCGTCGGCTGTCCAATAGATAACCCTTTACCCCACATTGCTCCTCCACCAATCCACAACCTACCCCCAGCTTCAGCCTTACGCACTTCAGAACGTCGCGACAAAGTGCCCATCAAACAACAAGCTCTCCCGCAAACTTTCAAGATAATAACCACTCAGCCCCACCGTACCCCTGCCCATTATCACCATGTCAGACGACGATTTTATGCAGGCCTCGGATGAGGAGTACGACTTCGAATACGAAGACGAGGAGGAAGACGACAGCGGCGACGTCGACATTGAGAACAAGTACTACAATGCGAAGCAGACGAAGACAAGCGACCCCGAAGAGGCAGTCAACGAGTTTCTCGGGATACCTCCGCTAGAGCAGGAGAAGGGAGAATGGGGCTTCAAAGGCCTCAAACAGGCGATCAAGCTCGAGTTCAAGCTGCGACGTTATCAAAAGGTCAGTGACAGCTCATCCGCGCTGCTTGACGCACTAGGACGAGCCGAGAGAACTGACTAGGGTCCTTAGGCCATTGAGCACTACAAGGAGCTGCTCACATATGTCAAGTCGGCTGTCACGAGAAACTACTCGGAGAAGTCGATCGACAACATGCTCAACTTCATCGAGAAAGGATCCGACGACTCCGCAGCTGTCCAGTGTATCGAGCAGTTCTACTCTCTTACCCTCCAGTGCTTCCAGAGCACGAACAATGAGCGACTGTGGCTCAAGACGAACATCAAACTGGCCAGGCTCCTGCTCGACCGGCAAGACTACCACTCCGTGGCCCGGAAGCTTAGGGAGCTCCACCGTGCGTGCCAAAAAGAGGACGGGAGTGACGACCCCAGCAAGGGTACCTACTCGCTCGAGATTTACGCCTTGGAAATTCAGATGTACTCGGAAACGCGCAACAACAACCAACTAAAGATGCTCTACCAGAAGGCCCTCAAAGTCCGGTCTGCAGTGCCTCACCCAAAGATCCAGGGAATCATCCGCGAGTGCGGAGGCAAGATGCACATGAGTGAAGAGAACTGGAAGGACGCGCAGAGCGATTTCTTCGAGTCATTCCGCAACTACGACGAGGCCGGTGACCTACGTCGCATCCAAGTCTTGAAGTACCTTTTGCTCACCACGATGTTGATGAAGTCAGACATCAACCCCTTCGACAGCCAGGAGACCAAGCCATACAAGAATGACCCTCGGATTGCTGCCATGACGGACCTTGTCGACGCATATCAGCGCGACGATATCTACAAGTATGAAGACGTTCTGCACAAAAACACGGACCTGTTGGCAGACCCTTTCATCGCCGAGAACATCGATGAAGTAACACGCAACATGCGCACCAAGGCCGTACTGAAGTTCATTGCACCATACACGCGGATGCGTCTCGGCTGGATTGCGCGCCATCTCCGCATCGGTGAGCCTGAGGTCCAGGATATTGTGAGCTATCTGATCGTTTCCGGCCGAGTTCAAGGGCGCATCGACGAGCATAATAGCACTCTTGAGATCGAGTCCCGCGCTGATGCTGACCGCGCCAAGGCGATCCAGGCGCTATCCGGCTCAGTTGGCGAGCTGTTTGCCTCGATTTTCAAGGACGCTGATGGGTTCCGGACACCAGCGCCAGAGCTTCCAACCTATTCTGATCAGATGGGCGACATGTCCACGTACCAGGATCTTATGAGACCTTTGAACTCCAGAGCTTCGGGAAGAATTCGCAGGGGAAACCTCAAAACTTCTGGTTTTGTGAATCTGGCGATGCACTGAAAGTTGCGATAGCGCAGATGTCTACCAAGGCCGAGAGAGACTACTCCAGCGACGACAATGAGCGAGGGCCAGCATATGTTAGTTGTGTACGGTTGCTGAAGGAACAGCAAGCCTGCGGAAAGTGCTGGTTATAGATTCCAGCATGTAACAGATAGCAAGGCGTTTGTTTCTTCTTTGGGCAGGACTTAACGGGTGACCTTGTCCCTTCTCCCTTCATGCAGGGAAGAGGAGGGCTTCACGACAGTGGGCAGGATCATGAGGATATGCAGTGATAAATTTTCACAGCGCTGGGCACCAATAGTTGCGGCCCAGGAGAGCGAAGTCCTGTACACGTGACCTGGCAATGGGCACAAAGCCTATCATGTGTAAATCGCATTCTAAATAGCAAGAAGAAGCGCCCTCGGGCTGTTCTCATATATTCCCTCTGGGTCCATAACTCAGGCGGTGAAGGAGAGGAAGCAGATAACGGGACAAGTCAAGCATTTCCCACCATCCACCCGCGCAGCACTCTCGTCTCTCCCGGGTCAACTAACACATATCCTAGAACCGGGCCAAGGGGGGCGAGCGATATGCAGCAGCAGCAGGGCCTATCGCGATTACCCCGGGGTTTGGGGGCCTGTCGCCGTGACTCGCTGTCTCGCCAGTTGTCCCCACTGACAAACCGCCTACCAACTTGAGTAATAATGTCGTGACAGGTCGTGGCAGCGCCGAAGCGGAGGCCCTCAACGCCTTCGTGGGCAATCCTATCGGGGATTGCGGCGCGGCCGTGTGGCACGGATCCGGTTTGCTCCTCCGGGATTACCGGCCGGCGAATCCTCGCCCATGGAACACACACCCCCTCTTTCTCTCAGCGGATTGCGGTGAAACCATTCAGGCGGGCGCTATAATGTCCGTATCGTCGGCGATACGATGTTCGGTCGGGTACCGTACCTATTGAGCGCCCAGTCTGACCAACATCCATGTTGGATGTATATCCAAGGCACAGCAGACTCGGGACGGCCATGGCAACCTAGACAGGCAGATATTCCGGAGGGAGGGAGGTGCTGGCTACGAGTCACCGGCATCCCCTACCTAGACTATCTGCGTATCAGTACGGGCAGCTTTGTTTGTTTGGTATTTGGGCGATTGCGACTGTCCAGTGTGGGTTTGTTGAAGGCAGGAAGCTCAGCCAGTGACCGACTCTTTGGGGTTATGGCATCATAAACTCTTCTCTGGCTGCAAACATTCCCTCGCAGTATGGTCGGTAACTTATCAGTGTCGTTACCGAAGCATTGGGAACCTGTAATTACCTACTGGCCAGCCAGCGACGGCGACTAAACCCCTGCCTGCACTGGGCAGGGTCCGAACTTCCTGTATAGAAAAAAAAGAACGAAACGTCACTACTGGCCCGGATTTGGCTCCTGGCCACTGAGAAGGCGAAACCACCACACCTCGCAGTGCGCCGCACAAAGGGGCCAACTTCAGAGAAGCAGGACCAAACAGCTCTGTCTGGTTCAGATGCCCTGCTTGGTACACTACCTACTTGCGTGGTTAGCAGCCCGTGCCTTTCGATCTAGATCCAAATCCCGCATAACAGAGATTATGCGAGCCTTTAGCAGACGCAACAGGCACCTGTTGTCTCAGGGTACCATCCAGTGCGCACACATGGCGGCATGCCCCACCGTCCTGGCCGAGAGGCTTGATTCTCAGTGGAGAGATTGCACCCTGTGCTGGCCTGTGAAGTAGCACTCGACGGAGGCCCGCAGTAGCATCGCGATGCCCGAGCTCAGTGCTGCGCAGGGAATCAAATCTTCTTGTAGCACACAAACGGATGCGAAGTGTAGCTACCTACCTAGGTAGTGGAGGAACGTAACGCTTGCTTAGCCAGTAGCTGACAGGTATAAGCGGTGCAGACTGCCAAGCCAACGGGCCAGAATCCCGTCGAAGATCCCGCGCCAATCCTGGGTCTCCGGTCCGGATGCGCCTGCCGTCTTCCTACGGGCCAATGCCTGGCTTCCTAACCTGGAGTGGTTGTCCGCCGGGCCTGGCCGCAGTTCGGCCACTCGGGGAGACCTTGCATAACGATGCTGGTGCTGGTCGAAACATGGACGCGATGGGGCCTGAAGGGTCACAAACGGCCAGGGAGTGGCGGCAATCTAAATCCTGAAGTCACGAGGAACGGAATGTCCAGTTTCAATCTCGGTGGGTGGTGACGTTGTCGGGTGGAAGACCTGTCCCTCGCGGCAAAATCTGTATTGCTGCAGCGAGCCGCTGTTCATGATGCTCGACATATCACCCGTGTGGGCTCGTGTGGGTTTGTGCAGGAAAGCTGCCGTCTTGTACGTTTGGATTGTGATGATGCGGGCTATCAAGTGGACGAGGTTTCCGTGGTGTGTTGTCTCTACCTCCCGAGGTCTGGCCAAGTGGACCGCTGGCAAACAAGACGCAGGAAAGGCTCAGCGTGGCCAAGGCGCTCGCGGAAATCCCGGACGTCGCCATCGAGTTACCACGACACAATCTTGCCCGAGCTTCCTGGGCCGGGATGAGATTTGCCTTCAGCGATGAGGAGGCCTAGCCGTCCCAAGATATCGGTACCTGTAGCTGAAGGATCGACAATTCATCGACACCGAGTACCCAGTGACATGACCGATGGGTATTGAAATTGGATGGGCAGAGACCAAAATCTTCATGGAAGGAGTGACGGGATACTTGCATGATGATTTGCAACGCATCCGCTCACGCAAGGTGGGAGACTAGACGGCTAGGCGTGAAAGATCAGGATCAAGGTCTCAGCATGAGAGGCACAGGCCGTAATACTGAGCAGCCAGAGGTGCGAAGTACCCGATAACTGCTGCCCAGGGGTGAGGAACGGTAGGCGTTGGCCTAGACTGCACTCTATGTATGTCGGCAATGATTGATTTTCCCCGTTGACGGCGTTGACGGGTTTGTTACATTATCTGCACCGGTACGAAGGAGCAACCGGGCAGTTCGCAGATGCCCGGGGGCCAGACATGAGGCGCACCTGGAGTTTGCGCTAGCAGAATATCGGAACTTCTCATGCCACTCCTTCTCCCCTCCTCAGTTCACACCACTCAGGCAGGACGGGAATCATTTGTATTGTTCTACCTGCTGGTGCCATGTTCCCTCGCCCCGCGATTTCGTGGGCAGTCCGCAGTACGGGAGTTTGATGGATGATGAAGCGCATGGCACCCCACAGTCCCCCTTCGGTGCATCGACCCTGGAGTCGAATATCGATCCCACCCACACCCTTCACTCTAACCAGGGGCTGCTGGCGTGAGGCCCCGCCATCACCATGTCGGGCGTAAATCGGATTATTCGCCTTGACGGGCATCCTCTCCGCGAACACACCGGTCAAGCGGGCGATAGCTTTAGCTGACAGACAAGACGACATGCTCTATCGTGTTTGCAGGCCCCAGCCATTGGCAAGAAGCAATGCGTCGAGGCGAAGGTACTGTTGTATGTGGGATCGGGATGCTTGAATCCTCTCGCCGTCGTCACATTGAAGATGGGTCTGGACTCCACTTTTTCAACCGCGTCGGGTCCAGAGGTCCTGAGATCTGATGGACGGCAGATCACTCTATCTCACCCTCCAACACACATCGCATAAACCGGGCAGAAATGGACCGAGGGAGAGGAGAGTACACATGGGAGTACATGTGTCGGAAATACACCCTTTTACGCCTGCTTGCCCACGCAAAGCCCACTCACGGCAGGAAACATGCGCCGAGAGGGAAACCGGAGCGAGCATTCCCTTCAAGCTGAGCTAAAAACGTCGCCTTTCGTTAGAGGATGGACGATTAAGGGCTTCTGGGTTTGCTTTCGATTTTCTTTGTCGCCTACAAAAGCTCACGTATTTCAATCTACTCCACGCCATCGTGTCTCTGAGTGATCTTGTGTCGAGTTCAATGTTAGGAAACTGAGGATTGGCATGGGCCGCCCACTTCCCGATCTCCCTCCAGGTCGTTCGGCAGCCGGCACCCTGGCTTGGCGTTTCCACACCCCGCCCAAGAACCCGGCGCATGGCACGCAGGAAGTGCCGAAACCGTGGAGTTTTGAAGTCACCGTTGTTCCTGAGAGCGCGGGCTGTCTCTGGGGGATTCGATAGCGACGATGGTAAACCTCAACATGCAAACCCTCTTGGTGGGTGTCGCCTTGCGAAGATTGATGACACATACTTGCGTACGGAGTAACAGGTAAACACAGGCGGCCGACCGCACCGTGCCGACGATGCTCCCATCATGTCACAGTATGCGCAAAGTCAGTAGCGCGGCGGATGGACGGCTCGGTACTGGGTGGTTCAATGATTCTCGTCAAGCCAGGCCCCGAGGTAACATGTTGTCAAATTGAATACATAAGAAACTGCCGCGCATTGGGACCGTCGGCGATAGCTCGACACCTCCGCCTTCGAGTGCGAAATGCGTCGCAAAGTATTGCGTATGGGTTCATCTTGCGTCCACCGAGCTACGATGCCATAAACCCCAGCTTGCACGGCCAACCTCTCTGACGCCCACTTGATACATTCTGGGGTTGTCGATCACGACGCCCAATGGGGAATGCCGTTTCTCAAGTGCCGATTTTGTTTCAGAGGCGTTTAACGGTCCCCGGTCTATCGAGCTTGTAACCCCTCGTCAAATTAATTGGCTGCGGCCTTGCTCATCGAGCCAAACAACGCGGGGCGATGTGGTGGTCAATGGGCGGGAAGTGTGATGTTAATTTTATAGGAACCCTTTCCCACGAAAGTCTTGGGGAGCCCAGCACGAGCCAACGGGCGGCACCATGTCGATTGATTTAGAATTGCATTTCGAGGTCCCAGCTCACGCTACCCGAACGCTCCAACTTCGAAGTACCTCCCCAGAGTAGAGTAGAGGACGAGCAGCAATTGCTTCTGGCGGGCCGTATCGTAGATCGGAATCGGGACGGCGAGTCTACCTTCGATTCTGCCTATGCGTGCGTGTCCAACTAGCAACAGACCAGATTCTTTTCGTATCAACCCTTGAGTAGTCCGTACTGGCTCGACTGGGTCGCCAAACTGATGTACCGCATACCTCCAATTAAGAACCTTGCCCCAGCCGAGACGGCGTCCTATCAATAGTGCAGGGACCCGTCAAAAGAGCTGCAGTCTCGGAGCAGCAGCAGCACTACCACCACGCGCGGTTGAAATAACCAAAGGCCCACAGCGCTATCGCAACGCCTCCCAACTAGTTACCAGTTCACACCCGGGCGATGGCTGGCCTGGAGGGTGACAAGTAGGACATGGAGGGAGGAGGGTGTGGAGGGTGTGGAGGGGCCGACGAGGCCCACCAGCGGAAACGCCAGCCGACACCTGGGAGCAGCCAGAATGCAACCCTCATCTGCCAATCTCAACGCAGGCCGAAATGCCAATTGCCCCCCCGACGATGGCCAGCTATTGCTTCGGTCAGCCCCGTTGGACACGCTCAGCGTCCCGCGTTTTTACTGCGTACTGTGTACGTCCGTAGACCCCACAATGCCTGGCGGCGGCGGGGCGACGCTGTTGGGTTCCTTAATGGCCGATCCACACCTCTCCGTCCGGGCCGCTCTTCAGTTCCTCCAGGACGGCCCAGCAGTGTCGCGCAGCGCGGTAGCATCACTATCACCATCCAGGATCAGGGGACGACAGTGAGAGACCGACCCACCAGCTAGAGAAGAGAGTAAAGAGCGTGTGCAAGTGCAGCCCCAAGTGCAGTTGGGAATGCGCAATGTAGGGGGCGGCTGCAGGGTTGGGACAGCTCATCACGCTGACAGGGCCCTGGCCTGGCACGTACTGCGTAGAGGGAGCTCAGACCGAAGTCTGCGCAGACCGCGACGCCCCCTGTCTCAAGCCTGCCTCCCCATCGACAAAACGGCAGCCGGGAGGACCCCGGCAAGCCTCATCACATCTTGCAGAGAGCCATGGGGTTGCCAAGAACCAGCAGCCCGATGTTGCTGTCGTTGTCACTGCTGGCGATGTGCCAGTGCGTCTCATCAAGGATGACCCATTAGTGGATTTCCGTTTTTATTACCGGGGGAGCCCATCGCGAGAGGGAGTGTGCCGCGCAGGAACATACAGAACGGCAAGGCCATAGCAGCGTCTGGCAGGCCTGCAGCCACTGCAGGGAAGCAGCAATATTCCGTAAAGCCAGAGGCAATTGGGGTCTGGACGGCTGGCAACTGTCTCCACCCGACGAGTTGGAAATACCACCATATCCTTCGTGCTTTTTTTTTTCCCTCCTGGGCTCCGACTCCTAGCCCTTGGCCTTTACCTGTCCTTCAGTCTCGCATCCAGCCTCTTTATCTGGCTTGCCTGCCCAGTTCCCGTCCCTTCTCCCTCCCCTATTGACCCGCCCTCCTTCCAGGCTGCTTCTGTGCTTGCCGGTCCTGGTTGCGTGTGTGTGTGTGTGCGCCTGTCCGCCGTGGTGAAGTCGGTCGTTGCCCTCCACCCCGCCCCTTTTTTGTTTTCCCCTACTTCGCTTGTTGTTGTCATCTTCTGTGTGTTGCGTGCTGCCGCTGCCGCCGCCGCCGCCGCTGCTGCTTGCTGTGCGTTTGTGTATTGCCGTTGGTTGCCTGTGGCTCCCGGCCGGAAAGATACATCCCGCACTCCCGTCACTAGGCTCTGGCTTGCCTCACTCACAGCGTCCAACAAACCGCACAAATCCTCCACAAACACAGGCACATAAGAGTGTCACCAGTACCTACCTAACCTATTCGCTTGGCTTTTCGGACCTTTTATTGCTTCGGCTCCCCCTTCGCTGTCAACAGCCCGCCAGCCAGCAAACCCATCGACGAGATCGATCGCCAGTCTTTTGCGATCCCCGCAACCGCTTGGTTTTCGGCCTGCCTTCCATGCACCTGAGGAGGCTTCCACTCGCACGTTGTCATTGTCGCAGACGCAGACGCGGAAGCAGACAGGAAGTTTCCGCAAACCCAGCCGACATCGCCCTTGCCGCCGTGCCCGCACACATGCATCAGGCCCAGAGAAAAAGGAAATAGGGTTTTGACGACTGCTGAAGAAGGCTCGCTGTGTCGCGCGTGTTGACTGCTCGGACCGTTCTTCCCAATTGCTTTTTGTCCCTCGCTCCGGCATGTACCAGCCCGAGCCGACCGCGTTCATCCAGGTCCCGACCGGCTATGGGATGGGCCACGTCCTTCCAGATTACACGTTTGAGGAAACGCCACTGGGATTGAGCGGCGGAGGCGGCGGATACGGAGGCGGACCCGGGACGGTAGGAGCTGGCGGTGGTGCCGGAACCCTGATTTACACAACGCCAATCTTCAGCGCCAGCGGCCCCGCATCTGTACCCTTCCAGTTCCACTCGAGCGACGCCAGCACTAGCACTCCCTCGACCACAACCACCACGTCCCCTGCCTCGTCTGTCCTCGGCCACCAGCAGCGATTGTCACCACACTCGCACTCGTCGTCTGCGGTCAAGATGGAGCCAAACCACGACGACATGCACGCCCAGGAGGCAGCTGCCAGAGACTATCAACCCGATCTCAAGGTACATGCTACCATGCACCCAGACTCCGTGCACTCATACAGCACCTCGCCCCGCTCGTTGGTCGCTAACACCTTCCTCCCCTCTATCTAGGGCCCTCTTGTCGGCGACAAGATGCCGAGTACAGCCATCACTGAGGAGTATGCTAAAGCCGACCCGATTTATGTGCAGAAGACCATGGTATGCAACGACATCCTAAGTGGGTCTTGCTCATGTACACACTAACACGCGTGCCAGGCCCTGCCCCAAACGTATTCGCAGTACCGTCCTGTCCAGGGGGACGGAAACTGTGGCTGGAGAGGTAAGGCCCCTCTGGCGGCAAGCAAGATGGGGTGTGCCGTGTCATTGCTGACGCCCAGGTGAACAGCGATTGGCTTCAGCTATTTCGAGACCCTGATTACCAGCAGCAGCAAAGCCCAAATTGATGCCGAGAGGGAGCGCATCGAGGCTCTCAACAGCTACATCGAGAATGTGGGGGGGTTGTCACCCTTTGTCTTCCAGGACATGGCCGAGGAGACGATCGAATTGTTCCAGAGAATCTCTCGTCTGATGGAGAACCGGAATCACGCCCTGGCCGAGCTGTCCGAGTCTTTCAACAACCCGGACATTGCCAACTCTATCCTGTACCACCTCCGGCTTTTGGCCAGCTCCTGGCTCAAGGGAAACCCAGATGCCTTCTCGGCGTTCATCACGTCCGAATTGGGCGTGAGCGGCTACAGCACCGAAACCATCGAACGCCCCAACATCGAGATTGACCACCTCGGCATGATGCTCTTGGTCGATGTCCTTCTCAAACCTGCCGGTTTTGTCTTGGAGGTGGCGTATCTCGACCGTAGCGCCGGCTCTCAAGTTAACATCTATCGGTTTCCAGAGGAGGCGAGCGGTCGTCACACATCAGAGCTAGGACCTATCATATACCTGCTCTTTCGGCCGGATCACTATGACATCCTGTATCGGACTGATACAGACCAACAGCCTGCACCACCACCACCGTCCGCACCGGTCGACTTGCAAGTCCACCGCGTGGGCTTCTCGCAGGCCTATGAAATCACGAGCACACCGACTACGCTACATAGCTATGCGGCAGCGGATCTGCACACCAACCCTCTTGCGCTAATACCCGGCGGCTTCGATCCGCTACCCACCACACTGGCGACCGGTTCACCGATATCGCCCTATGCGCCCAGCCCGGCTTCGCCCTGGATGTCCACACCGTTCGTTGATACGATACAACAGGAGCAACAGGCCCCCATCCCGCTCCCCATTCGCACTCCGGCACCACCTCAACAGACGCACCCGCTTCGGTTCAGCGAGTATTGCCAGCTTCCGGAGTATGTCGACAATGGGACTTGGAAGGAACCGACGTTTCAGACGTCGACCTTCAAGAATTCGCACTTCAATGTGGCTCACTACAACAACCCGAACTTCCAGCCCGAGGAGTACAGACCCGAGGCAGACGATTATGATACTCCGCCTCGGGGTAGTGGTCGGAAGAGGGGTAGTGTTTAGAGTTGGGGGCGGCGCACTGTGAGAGCATGCAGAGGATGGGAGCGAGAACGAGAATCAACGAAGGAAAAAGAGAGGGGCCAATGTGCGGGGTGCTTTTGCGCGCAGGATGTGCTAAAGTACAATCCAGAGCGAGAAGGGGCTGGCCAGCGGACAAATCGATGAACTTTAGCGGAAGCAAAATGGGCATTTAATACCAATACCACAATACCAGCCAATAAAGCAAAACCCACCGGTGGGAAGCCATGAGAAGACAAGCAGTCGGTCGAGGGAGGAAAGAATAAGTCGGCATCGTGACCAATTCGTGACGACACGAAATAATGGACACGAAGTAATGATCTACCAACAAGCAGTTTTTATCTCAGTTTTGTTCCAGTCCTTGCTTGTCCTTGTCGAAGGTTGCTATTGGCTTTGTTGCCGATTAGCATATGTCATTTGCACTGGCGCACATGTTTTTGCTCTTATCATCTTTTGTCATTGGGGTCTCATGAACAAGGGAGGAAGAGCATTTCTCGAGCTAATAGGGGCAAACTGAGCCGCCAGAGAACCAGGCTGGATCGGGATGTATGTCGAGAAAGGGAAAAAAGTTGCAGTTTTATGTTCATTGAGCTCGGGTTTGCTGTGTTTATTCTACCATGGAATACCTGTTTGAGGCCCTCTTGGAGGATTGTATCATTGTCGACAGGGCAAAGAAACTGGGAGGGGAACCGACGATGGAGGGTGGGCTTGTGCAACACGTCTTCATTCCTCACTATCGGATCTCTCTCCCGGCTCGGGTTGGGAACTGCTGCCTTGTACCTGGACGGCCTTTTCACCTTTCGCTGTCGCGGTCCGACGCACCGGGTGGCTGGCTGGCGTTTTCTTACTCGCTGACTTTGCCCGCTTACGAAACTACCGCCGTCGGGTGTACTGCGGCCCCATGCCGCAGGATGACCATCGATCCATCAGGGTGGAAGGATATGTAGTTGCTGAGAAAAATTTCAAAGAAAGAGGTGCAGAAACAGACGTAGAAAGGGGTCGCAGGAACTTAGGCATTTGTTACGTGGGCGAGGAGGGCGGTCGTTTGGCGATAGGCAGACAACCCTGCCTTTCAGGTCCTTAGCTCCCGTTATCACCAAAAAAAGAAAAGTCAATTTCTAACCAGTTATCTGTGTCGATTTCCCTGCTCAAAAGCAAGTGAGTGAGTGATGGGTTGTGGACTTTGAGAAAAGCACTACCGTGAAATTGATAGTCAGGGCATCAATTCCCTCCAGGCTACGGCGATCAAGCCAACCTTTCTAATCCAGTTCATACTGCTCATATTCTGGAACGCGGTAGGTATACCTCGCACTCCTTCGACGTGAGACTGGTGCAGAATCCTGGATTCCAAGCTTCATTTTACTGACTGCATGCATATTTGTTACACAGAAACATTTCTCACATATGATGCTAATGGCGTGAGATAAGAGATGGCTTGGTATGCGTTTCCGCCTACGAGAAATATGCAAGCTGTGGGCCGATCACGGAGGGGGTTGCTGAGTGCGTCGGCGCCAACAGCGGCATGATGTCCGGTATAGGGTGAGTCAGGGTGAACGAGGGAAATGTTGAAATCGCTTCAACTCCAGGGTACGGTACCCCAGCGCTCCAGGAGAAGTCGTCACACCGGCCAAGACCGAGCGCTGGTTCTGGGCCGGGACACCGAGCTTAGATTTATACAGTTTTCTTTTTACATAACGCGAGACATGCTAGTCTGATGGGTAAACGTTACTCTTACTCCTCAAATGGGTATTTCTTTACTCACAAGCAACGCCTCAAAACAGCCGCTGCATCCTTTTTACGTACTCGACCTCTTCGGCCGTCGCATCGTCGCTCCGGGAGAGGATGTCTGTCACGAGGGCAACCACATCGTCATGTGCCGCGGCGTCCACACCTTCGACGCCTATCCTCCTCGCCAGCTCGCCGCCCCAGAAGGTTGCGACTGCCTCCTCCCGAATACGGTTGCCAAGTCGACTATCGAGTGACTGCAGGCCTCCGTCTACCTCGGCCGCGACACTCGTGACGGTCTTCCCCTCAAGCCCGCACGCCACAATCCGAGCCCACGGGTTTATCTCCTCGGACAGCACATCGGCGCTGGGCATCGCAATGTTGATCGCGGTCCCAAGCGCTGTGACGTGGCGGCGCAGGTGCACCCCTAGGGCGGCGATCTTGGCCGGGTCGTTCAACGCCAGCAAGCCTGGCGAGGTAGGCGAGACCCAGACTCCTGGGTCTTCCGTGATGAAAGCGGCGAGTCCAAACAGGGACCGCAGGACGGAAATCGTGGTATCCTCGAGCAACCGCGAATAGCACCGCACCGTGAACTGCTTGTGATGCGGTGACTTGAGATCGAGCACCGGCCACAGAACGGCCTGGCCAGGGCCATGGTACGTCGTTTGGCCACCACGAGGGGAGTGGACAACTGCCACTGGCAGGGGAGCAGCATGGGACAAGGGAGGTGTGCTGGAAGGTTGGTCATCCTGGCCTGGTAGAATGATACGCAGGGGCGCCTTGAGGCGAGCCGCCTCGTGCTCGGTGAGAGGGGCTGCTTGTCGGCGGCCTAGGGTGTATGTAGGCATCGGGGTAAAGGAGAGGAGCGTGGGCGGCGGAGGTTGCCGCAGCGGCAGTCGTTGTGTGGCCGTCACACCGGGTGGGGGCTGCGTCGGCGGGCTTGCGGCGGGCCTGCTTGTGGTGGTGGTGGAGGAGGATGGGGAATCCGAGGATGAAGATGAGGCATCCTTGAAGTCTAGCTGGCGCCGGCGCAGGTGCTCCTGGACGCGCGATGCCAGGCTGTAGGGTGGGTACAGCGACGGGGCGCAATGGGGCAGATGCAGATGCTGGAGACGCATTTGGCGCGGAGCAAGGAGCAAATGCTGGGAATGCAAAGGCTGCTGCGTGAGGGCTGGAAGAGTTGGACAGTTGTTGGACGTTATTGGCCGTGCATCCAATCGTTTCCGTCCCCCCTCTTCACGAGTTGTCCGACAGGACGCAGAAGGGAGATTGACAGGAGCCACAGCAGATCTGGTAGCGAAGGTGCAGCGCCGGGTCGTTACGTAAAGGGCTGCTCCTAGGTTGATGGCTGGAGGGTCCGAGGGGCTGGAACTCTGGATGCCACCCTCGATCTTGCAATCTCAGAAACGCCGGAGGTTGAAGAAAGGATGTCGCACATTGTTAGTGCGCCGTTTCTTTTTCTTTTCTTGCGCGAGGTGGATCGAGAAATCCTGGGGCCCTGGAATTTGGTTGATAACACAAGGATCAGGGCGCGATCCAAGAGCCGGGGCAGGGGTGAACAGAGACGGACGTCATGTTTCGGCAGGCAACGCCTTACTTGGCACTCGTCCCGAGATCGGGGAGCTGGGAAGGAGCCTCCCAGGTGGAGGCTCCCACAGCGGGAACCCCCGCTAAATGCCATGCCCACCCCCCAAGACCAAAGACCCGCTCGCCTAGGTGGTCCGTAGACGCCGGGGTTCACGGCACAACATTCCGACCGCCATCAGTGCGGAAACCTCTTACTCTAGAGCTTGGCTTGGGTCACATGGAAAAGCGTGCACGAGTACGAATTCTGAAATAAGTGAGCCATATTCAGCAATATTCGGCCCATCATAGCTTGTTTTCGCCTAGTCATGACTGCGTAGGTAGTCATGCTCCAGCCACTTGCATCCTTGAGGTTTATTCTGGCAACCATCACGCTGGAGATCCCCGAGGCGGCACAACTACACGAATGGGTGTAGAGATTTGTGTCACCCGACCCATGCCCATGGTATGCATGCAATGTTTCGGAGACAACAGGCGAGAGAGGTTCATCTTGTTGATACAATACTTACTATGCAGGATCCATGGTTTATCTTACACACGTACAAACTATAATACAGCCATTATCATCCACCCTTTATACAACAATCTAGTATGGTACCCAATCACCGGCTCCCATGCCCTTCCAAAAACTCCCTGTCCTGCCTGTCCTCGTCATCTTCATCGAGGCCTGATTCTTCTAACAAGTCATCCATTTTCCGCATCTTCCCGCCCTTAGTCCGCCTCTCGGTTGGCCTCCGTCCTCCGGGGAATTTCTCCCGCGCCGCGACGACTCCACGCTCTGAATCAACATCGATATCCACTATCCTCTCCTTCTTCTTCTTCCCTCCCGCTGCTGCTGCTGCCAACCGTGATCGGACACCTCCGTCCGCCGGGTTTTTTAGAGTGGTGTCATCACCTGCCCTGCCCAGACGGACATTGCTGCGAGAACGAGTCTTGGCTCCGAGCGCCCACAAGTCACCCCACTGCGACTTGCGTGCATCGCGGTATGCCTGCTTGGAGAAGGACTTTGGCACAACCCAACGCTCAATGGTGCCGGCCGGTGTGCACAGCTCAAACGTGATGTGACCATGCCGCTTGAGCGGCTGCAGAATGTTACGCGGCAGAGACAGCGGATTGGGTGCAGGCTTGCGTAGATCCTCATAACCGGCAAAAGCACGATCGGTTGCCTCCTTGCCTTGTAAAACCGATTTTGTGCTGGTGTCAGCTGGGTGGACGCCCCTGCGAACGGCGAGGTAGCTAAACTTGATATCTTCATGGTTGCGGTGCGCCACTCCCAGAATGCGCTGGAGGAAAGGGGGGCGGATAAAGCGCTGATCGAAGTGGCAGAAGTCCTTGCGTCCGGGGCTGAGTCCGGGGGTAAGGTATAACGGGCACTTGGTGTGGTTTGTGCACGGAGCAATGATCATACCGGGTTCCTTGTCGCGTTTATGCTCGGATGGTGCTGTGATCTCGTCCTTGGGTTCCTCGGACTTGGGGGGTATGATGAACTCGTCAAGAAGACGCATACGCACGTCGGCTACCGCTTCGAAGCCTCGTGGGTGACCCTTCTCCAGGATTATCAATACTCCCCCCTGGGGCTCAAGCATCGCCCATATATTGTCGATAAATGCCTTGCGCCTCCAGTCCTGCTCCATTGACATCAGTTGGTGAGTGGCGATGATGATGTCAAACGACTTTCGGGGCGGCGGGGCACCGCTAGAGTCCAAATGACGCTGTGTGCCTTCGACAGAGTGTAGGTAATCAGGCAGGCGTGGTAAAAATGTAGTGTTTGGCAGAAACCGGGAGATGCGGTGTCTCAAATGGTCGGAGCCCACGACAACTGTCTTCTTACCGGGGGGCTCACGGGCATTGACTTTCCCCTTTTCCCGAAGAACGTCCCATTCGGCTTGGAGGACCTCTTGCCATGCCACCAATCCAGCCCCGCCGGCTCCAACGTCGAGGACACGAGGCCCCTTTCCTCCGTCTCGATTTAACAGCCCTTGGATCCAGTCGGCACCCAGGCGTTTCCTAACCTCGACGAGGGTACTCATGGCGGTAGCATACACACCCGGGATGACGGTGGCGATATAAGCATCCGCCTCGATTTCACCCATTCTTTGCCTGCCGGCATCTAGCTGTACAGGTTTCTGCTGCGGCATGGTGCCCTTCATAGGTGGGGAGGCGGGCGAATGTGGCAATCCCGGACCGCCAAATATCCTCTCTGCGGCCTCTTGGACGTGCGTAATGTCGGCTCTTTTCAGAAGCTCGGCAATGGGCTCGACGAGCTTAGTCTTGGGTAGGTGAACTGTGCTTGGATTGGGCCCGAAATAGCCCAGGGAAGTGTTCGGATGTGATCGAGGCTCCCAGCCAGGAAGCTCGGGGTCTAGCTCGCGCCCATACTCGCCAACTTCGATTTCCCCTTCCTCAAATTCCGCTTCCTCGGGTTTCGGTTGGTCAGGTTCCACTTCCTCGATATGTGCGTTCACCTCAACTTTCTCCGGTGTTTCGAGTGCTGCGACTTCAAAGTCCCGCTGCAGCTTCACTAGCGCATCGTACTCGCGTTGGTTGTTGGCCGTCACGTTCAGGTAGTCGACCTGAGCCTCAGTGAGGGGGGCCACCGTCTCAAGGCCCTGTTCGCCTTCAGATATTTCCTGGCCCTCAACCTCACCTCGTGTGGTGACGACGTGGTCCACCTCCTCAAGTTCGCCATACTCGGTTTCTCGCAGCAGGGTGTATCGGGAAGTGCTATCGACGACGTCCCCACTCTCACCTGCGTGAGGAATTCCAACATCTTCCGGTTTTGTTTCACGCAGAGGGGCTCCATACAATCTGACATAGAGATTGTATTCTTCGTCCGAGAGGTAGCCCTGTGGGAGAGTCTGGCCGAAGGTCTGTCTCGCCTGGCGTACAATTGTCTCGATATCCTCGCCCTTCGGTTCAGCCGTCGTATTTCGTGCCTGTGGAACTGGCACAGTGTCGGTGGGCTCCTGAAATAGAGGTCTGCAAGAAGAAAATTGCCTTATTGAGCTGGGGCACAGCGATCTGGTCGCAGAGAGCGCAGATGTCGAAGAAGGGCCGGAGCGTAGAAACGAATGGGGGCCTGCCCGAGTCTTCGGTAATAGGAGTGCATCATAAAACCCTAGAAGTTTTGCCCTGCACCCAGGACAGCGATTCTGGATTTTACCAGCTGAAATCATTCTCAATCGCCGCAAACGTTGAGAAGACGATTGAGTATGTTGCGGTGGCTGAGATTTTCAACGCCAGAGCTGTGGGGAGCCTTGGCCAGCTGGATACGCGACTCTACACGGCCGTTTTACGTGTGCACGTGATACCCCACACAACGTTGTAAGGCAGGACTCGGAGCAAGTACCCTGGCTCCCCCATGACAAAATAATTGACACCAAAAACGCCGATCTCCACATTAAATACCTCTTTTACCAGCAGCGACTGAAGTTATAATTGCGATAGAACTACAGATACTTGCTCAATCTGTTTTAAATTAACCATTCTTACTTATATCTGCCACTAAAGCCCCTAACAATATTTATTAATGTTTTTGCTTTCGGTTTGGTAGCGGAACCCGCGTTCAAAATTTTGGTGTCTCAATTAAACTGTTATAATGTAGCCTGGTTCAACTTTCATGTACAGTCAATACCCTAGTAAATGCAAGGCCCCCTTTCTGCAAACGACCTTCAAAATGCAACCAGTTTCGTTGTCTGAATTATTTATTATGGGGAAATGCAAGTCTGCAAGCCGCAATGGTAAACCTGTAAAGTTATGTAAAAGGAAGGTCATTTTAGATAGTAGGGACTTAAATAAGATATATATATATATATAATAGGCCTTAACCCACTAAAACCCTCTGAATTTCCAGAGATTAAGCGCCTAAAGTTAGGGACCAATTCTTGCCAAGCCATGAAAAGGGGGTCATCAGGCGCCCCACTTTACGCAACTCACCCAGAAAATGCAAGCGGTTTGCCAGTCTCGAATGGTTGCGTTTACTAGGGTGTTGACTGTACCTGGCTTTATCAACCCAAACTAAACAAATCTAGAGAAATCACAGACATAATGGTACAGAACGCTCCTTGCCCCAGAAACCCAAAACTCCAGCATTTCGCATTAACCCAACGCAAAGCTCTGATTATTCAGTTGCCGAGATCAGACATGGTTTTGAACGCAGGACGTGCTGCAGCCCTGTGGCCTGGGGCTTGTCCAGCTTGCGGCTTTGGAGGTGGGTTGACGGTATTGAATGGTGAGTTCTCGGCGGCTTTATATGGGTCGAGCTATGAGACCATGTTAGTTACACTAGCGTATCCATGATGTCTTCGAGCTACTTACTGAGAAGAGGGACCAGAAGTATAGCCCGAAAAAGGCCCAGATAGATTGGAGGAGGTTGCTGAGATTCCAGTTCCTTGGCCTCGATAACGTCCGGCCACCAGTTGCTCGTGGCGCTGAGACCCCGCTACCTCCCAATCTATGTCCCCCGGTGCCAAACGAAGAGCCACCTTGGGGACCGGCCAACTTGATCGCTTTCTCAACGGCCGCTGTCAAGGAAGGGGGGTTCGCGCCCTGAATGGTATCGATGACGGAGCCGTTGTGCAGAACCAAGAAGGTGGGCATGGCGCGCACACCGTACTGCTGCGCCACTTCACCCTGGCTATCGACATCGACCTTGCAGAATGTAATCTTCTTCGGCTTGGAGTACTTGGTCGAAAGGGACTCGAATGTGGGCGCGATCATCTTGCATGGGCCGCACCAATCGGCATAAACTGGGGTTCGCATTGTTAGCCACGGGGACCTAGAGAGAGCATCGAATGCGACAAACTTACAATCAGCGATGACAACGCTCGAGGAGCCAAGTACTTGGCGCCATTCCGCCGAGGAGGTAATTTTTACCGTCGCGCTCATATTCGTAGAAAGTGAGAGACTGCTGGGAGTGTGGCGGGCGATTCAGCAATATGGCGATGTTGTCGCAAAAGACGAGCCATTAGCGGCGGGTGGTGACGGCGATAAAGATAAAGCTGTCCAGATCGCATTGCGGGGGAGGCGGGTTAGGGTTGATAGCAACCGATAGGAAGGCGGTGAATATTTTCGTCTGGGTTCTGCCAAAGCTTCATCTGAATTTCTCGTGAAGCTTTTTGCGTATCCTGGAGCGTCTGTCGCAGCACTGATATTTCCGATGGCGTCTTCACATGAGCATCAAGCCAAGGTGAGCTCAAAACCCCAAGAGCGCATCCGTCTAGAACAAGCGGGCCTAGAACTTGTGTTGCAACCCACTACATCCTGGCCTGCCCGCATCCCTGCAAGCCCCATCGCCAACGGAAATTTCAGCCGTCGGTTTGCGACGAATCTCAACTGACCCAGGGCACAGAAGAGGCGCCTTGACACCACCGAGGGCAGCAACATGGCAACGACGTTCAAGGAGCCAAGGCTCAGGCCGACCGAGCCGAGAGACTGGACGGTCTCTGTGGCGGTGCCGACGAGTATCATTAACGAGTACGAACTTCATGCCTACCTTGATAGACTGCCGGTCTTGTACTAACTTTTGGCAAGCTGTGTGACCCGTGAGCAGAGAACGACTTATGCTGGTCGTATCGCTCGTGTTCTTGCCATCTTCTCTGTCGACGAGGTGGTCATCTACGACGACAGTCCAGTGGATCAACGGCCTGCCGTTTTTGATCGTGATGCCTATACGGGCGACGTCGACCCGGCGCACTTTCTCGAGCATCTTCTCACGTATCTGGAAACCCCGACCTTTATGCGCAAAACGCTTTTCCCTCTGCATCCCAATCTGCGCTCGCAGGGCCTGTTGCCAAATATGGATATGCCACATCATCCCCACAAGGATGAGTGGCTGCCCTACAGAGAGGGCATGACGCTGCCAGGCCGCCCGAAGAGCGGTAACGGGTAAGAGATATCCCGGGAGGACCATGGTTTGAAGCTATCTGCTGACCGACTTAGGACAATGGTTGAAATTGGAATGCCCGAAACGGTGGCAATATCCGAGACGATCCCTCCAAGGACGCGCCTGACCTTGAAGATGCCTGATGATGAAAGCGGAAAGCCTGAGCCCATCCACCCGTCGGCTCCGAGGACCGAGGGCGGCTACTTCTGGGGCTATAGCGTTCGAAAGGCCTCGACTGTTTCAAACGTGCTCACCGAGGGCCCCTACGAGGAAGGCTACGACATGAGTATCGGCACATCTGAACGAGGATTGCCCCTGTCACAGGCTTTCCCCAACCACAAGTCGGCCAACTTCAAACATCTCTTAGTCGTGTTTGGCGGCCCACGAGGCTTGGAGTACGCCGCTATGAACGACCCAGAGCTGAGCGAGATGGGAATTTCAGGAGTGCGGACAAAGGAACTCTTCGATCATTGGGTGAACGTCTTGCCGAACCAAGGAACCCGGGGAATCAGAACCGACGAGGCAATGTTAATAGCGCTAACGAGCCTAAGGAAGCTCTGGGATACCACATGATCGGATGGAGTTATCCGGCTCATATTTTACTCAAAAACATCACATCCCGTCCCTCTTGCCGCAGGAAGAAGTAACCAACTGTGCATGTTTCCGTTCGCCCATGCGCCCCGCCGTCAACCCCAGCGAATGCGACCATGGAATGTACCATTATTCAATGATGCTCTTCCCCGAATGTGGTTTTCCGCCTTGTAGTCAGCAATCGACTCCTTCCATCTCACATGGACAGGGTTGGCACGTCGAGCAAAGGGTCTAGATTCGCCCAGTCTGGTTGTCTCCAAGACTACGCATTGCATCCTGACTTCAGCACACTACCCAGCTTTCGTCCAGCCTAGAGGGATATAGATTGGTTAATTATTGTTATTTGGCTACGTCGGCTTTACATAATGCCCGCGAGACCGCCTCGCTTTCATGAGATTTTGACATGCCGAGTGCAGGTATTCCATTCTTGTTAACAACTCTCTCCCACAAGCACGTCGAGGGACTCTCAATATATAACCCCGGTACTCGGTACCGATTGCGTTACGTTCCGTGGGCCGAAACAGGTCAGTAACGACATCTCACACTTGAAGGGGCTAAGGTGCGTGAGGTGGCTCAAGAAACCGACGTATTTGTTTTCCCCCGCTGGAACCGGAATGCTTTCCGGGTCAGTTTAGCCCGATGCTGGAGCATGCTTACGACCCAGGGTTGCATTGCAGCGTGTTCCTGTAGGTAGGCATGTATCGGTCATCAATGCTGCGGCATACGCAGAATGTTACCCGAGTTAGAAGTAGGCTTTGCGCCGTGTAGGTGCTGCTGTACAACCACTTGGCAAGCCCAGGTACTTTCCTGGATATCTTGCATATAGAAGTATGGCAAACGGCGTTTGACATGAGGATATTGCGGACTAAATTGAGGGGCTGTCCGCTCATCTGCTGCAGAGCATTACAAGGGCTGTATACAAGTGTACCAAGGCATACCGACTTGGGTGTATTATGACTTGGTTGTAAGGTATCACTGACACTACTCACTTCTTTTTTCTGAGGCGTACACGCTCGGCATCAGGGCAAAACCACGGCCCTATCGGCTCTCTGCGGCACCATTACCCTGTGCCGCGGTGTTTTGTCCAAGTCCTTCAAACCCGCTAAGGTGGTAAGGGAAAGACTCCGAGAAACTTATGACAAGCTTGGTGAGCGGGCTTTCCCAGAACAACATACAGAGGATATGCCGTCAGCTTACCGCTACGTCTATGTATCCAAGGCGTCTAGGTACATAGACTCGTACCTAGACGGCTATATACCGTACTGCGGGCATGAATAGGGACACTGGTCTCGGCCCCACCGCTGCACATACATGTTGAAGGTGCATATGTTGGAACGGAAAAAGGCCTCAACTGACAGCCGGACGAATCACTGATAGGCCTCTCTATACCTAGGTAAGGCGGGTAGGGAACAGGGATCGACCCGCTGATATTCGACAAGATCAATCGAGTTGATTGGCTACAGCAGCCCCTTTTTAACACCATTTACTTGTTTTTGATGCATTGTTTCCCTTCCTTCTGGTGGAGTTTTGGCTTTGGAAAGCGAATGATTTCCAACATGCTCCAAGCTAAATATTAGGTACTTTGGTGACCTGCATTGGCCTATTGGGAAGGCCTGTTGGGTGGGTGTGTGCATGGGAGGCTAGAATGCGAGGTTATCTGAGCATATTTCTTTTCATCCTTTCTAAGCTAAACTATGGACTAGAGATGTTTGCATTTCACACCATATCTGCCGCTTGTGGTAGTACTTTTTGGTTCCACCGTGTCCCTTAAATTTTGATGTTCCGGAATATCAGTGGTGAGTTTGTGCCAGACGAAAGTCACACCGCAGTGGGTAAGAATGACTAGAATGCAAGGTATCCAAAGGGATTCATTGTGTTAGGGTCGAAGAAGCGGTAGCTGTGAAAAGCGTGATAGTCAGCAGGATGCTAGGGTGAGGTGTATCGATGATCCCCCCAAAACCGGAGGGGAATTCATTCTGAACTTCCACGCACAATTCTTGTTTAGAGTAATGTAAGGCGAGGTAACTTATGTGCCTGGGTTTGAGTTGTCGAGCATCTGAGGTATCGAGGGCGAATCCCAGAGGTTGAATTTCCACCACACCCCTCTATGGGAACTTCACTTCGGGTTTAGAAAGACCCAATGAAAACCCTTACAGATTCCGGAAGACTATGCTTGGTCTCCGTACGAAGCACCGAAAGTTCCAGCCGGCCTGGGGCCTACGACTTAGGGCCGGCGGCGAGATGAGGAACCTAGGTAGGCGGCAAGGTCTTAAATATATTACTGGTCTGCCTGTGGGGGCCCCAGAAAACTGTTTCGCTAGGATTTGCTGGACCAAGTTGCTGCAAAAGGTGAAGAATATGTCCCATTTGAGCCGGAAAATAGCCGCGATATAGACGTGGATTTGGGGTCAGAAGTTGCGAGAAAAGGGCCATTAGGTGTATTAAGGTAGGTACATCGGGCATCCTATGCCTCTCCTTAGGTATCCAGGAACACGGCGATAGATGGAGGTTATTAAGTGCCGCTGTCGATCTGCTCTGCAACATTACGTGCTGTCCACGCATCCCATCCATTGCACGTATCCTGCACCGTCTGCGGAAGCCGCATGTTGTCCACCACCGTCGGCTGTACCACGAACGACGCGAAGAAGCCGCCCGATGCGTGCCATGCGATGTGGCAGTGGAAGCCCCAGACGCCTAGATGGGAGAGGAAAGAAAGGACGGAAGCCGGTCAGCGCGCCGCTGTACGACTCTAAAATCAGGGCCATGTCTTGGACTTACCTGGGTTGGAGTCGAATTGCAAAGCAAGGTGGCCGCCACCGCGAACGAGCTGCACATCACGTCTCAGGGGGTTGTCGGGGCGGGCAATGCTGCCATCCCAGTCGCCACTACCCTCGTGCAGAATGTAGGGGTTATGGCCGTGGAGGTGCATAGGGTGGCTAAGGTAGCCGCGAAAAAAAACGTCAGCATAGAACCTTGACGGGTGGATGAGATGTAGTGGGTCACGTACGCGCCTGGCGTCTTGTTGACTACGACGATCCGAACAGACGAGTTGGCATAGAAGTTGATCACATTCCGTTCTTCCGGGAACGTGAAGTTCCCTTCGTTAGCTTGAACCAGCATAGGGTGGTTGTAGTCTGCCCGCATCGACACGTTGCTGAACTTCCAGAGCGTCACATCCGAGGCGTTCTTGAAGAGCTCGATCTCCATCGTCTGTACGAAGGTGGGTTCTGGAACAGCCATCGGAAAAAGCGGCTTGGTGGTTTCGAGGTCGTCATTAGTGCACGTACCGGGGTCGGGGACGTCCCATGCAGTGCTCGTGGGCGGCGGGTTGGTCGTATCAGCATCGTCATAGTAGACAGCGGCCACAGCAAAAGGCTGCTTAGCAGCGGTGCAAGATGCCAGGCTAGAGCGCATCCAGAATGCCGAACCACCAGCGTTTGCCGTAACAAGAACATCGGTGCGCTGGCCTACACCAAGTGTCACAACAGTGGTGTTGTAAGGCTGGATAGGAGTGAAGTCGTTGGCAATGACCGTGAGGGTGTGCTGGTCAATTGAGAAGCGCTGCACCCCATCTGCGCCGGAGTTGATCAACCGAAGACGGTGGGTCTTGCCCCTCTGAAACTTGAACTTCGAGATGCCAGCATTGCTACTGCAAGGCGTGGTGTCGCCGGGGGAGACGGTGGAACAGTCAAAGTCCATCTTCCCATTGATCAGGTTATTATCGGAGTATACCCGTGAGCTGCCGTTCGGAGCAAGCATCTCGGCGATGATGTCGAAGTAAGGCTTGTGGTGCCAGTCTGCTCCCTTGTTAGCGATGAGAGTGATCCATGTTGCCATACCCATATCCTGCCATACCACTCAACATTATGGGACCGATATCTATGTCGTATTTTTGCTGCGTAGGGCCGTGGATGACGATTGGGCCAACAACACCGCCAGCATATTGGGCAGAGTAATGCGAGTGGTACCAAGTGGTCCCGAACAAGTCTGCGACGAACTCATATGTCAAGCTCTTGCCAGGGGCAATAGGACACTGAGAAACACCGGGCGAGCCGTCCTCCCATGGTGTCCCTATCTGCAAAAGGCCGTGCCAGTGGATTGCCGTTCCCTCTTCCGGGCCTGTGATATTGTTGTGTACGTTCACAATGATCTTGTCACCCCAGTTTGCCTCGATAAGGGGCCCAGGGAAGGCGTCGTTGACCAGTAGTACTGGCCGCTCGTAACCATCGGGGGCGATGAGCCCACGGTTGACGGTGAAGTCGTATGTCCGGATGACTCCTGTATTTGGGTAGTGGACATAAGGATTATTGCCCCAGTCGGTCAGCTTTCCCCAGGGGTAGCCGTTCGGGAGTGGGTTGTCCGAGAGAAAGAATGGGAGAAAAGGGAAAGTCAGGGTGCCTAAAAGCGAACCACTGATGGCACAAGTTAGCGTCATGCCCAAGATGACTTTGTCATACTGACATACCCATTAGTCTTCTTTTGTCCCAGTGTCCCGGCCACACTGGAGATGTCCGCGGCGACCCTGGCGACGACACCTCCTAGGATGCCCATTGTTGATGACGGTTGACCGGCAGAAAGAAGAACTCAAGGCCACACACACGCATTCAAGAACGGCCAAAAAGGAAGCCCGGGACTGTTGTATGAAGACATAGAAACTCTGTGCCGGTTGAGGGACATGCAGAAGATATAAGAGATCTCACAGGTGCCAACCCCGATTCGGCTTGCAAGGGGTCATACGATTTGTAGGCCCAGGATGTTTGCTGTGACATCAAGGGCATCGTCTCTAGGACGCCACATGTTGTGAGAAACATGGGATCACAACAGGGAAGAGTGACAAGGACGGGTACCGATCAGCACCGCTGGCTGTTTGCATGCCCCTTCGTCCACGTCTTCTCCAGGCAGGCAATCCCTGGTACACGTTGTATGCAGGGGGCCTCGAGGGATTTCCAACGCATGGGATAGCTCCATTCCTCTGCCAGTCTCCCCGCTGGAGGCATTGCCTGGCAAGGACATCCGAGCTGGAAGTGACTCCCTGATCGGCCATTATTCCGTTGTCGGGAGTGAAATTGACAAAACCCACCGGATGGAGGATCGCCACGGGCCGTGCTTGGAGGTCGATCGATCCTTGACATGTGGATAGATAGCGGAATGCCATCGCAGAGCCGCGCAAGGGATATATGTGGCTGGCGTGGCCCTTCTGCGCGGATCGACAGTACTTGCAGGCCCACGGTGTAGTACCCGGAAGACCCGTCAGATGCGGTGAGTGCGGGACGGGAATACAACCTCAAGGGCCGCTGGCAGCGTCCGCAGCTTGTATCTGTGCTGGTGCTGGTGGACATGGAACGAAACCAGCGGTACTCTGCGCTGCCTGGGATTGGTTGCGATGATTGCTCGCTGCGATGTCCCGGCGTGGGCTGTTGGCCCTCGCCCAGAGTACAGCTCTTTGCCAGCGAGAGCTGGCAGAGGAGTAGAGTATGTCCGCCAGAGCATCTGGATCTCAGAAGCGCTGAGGTGAGATACCCGCGCCCCGAGGCGATGTGGCCGCTGATTGACCGCCAGATTGGCTGGATACCAACCGCCGAAGCGGTTTGAGTGACACAAGCGATTCGCTAGGACAAGAGTCTTCATGGATCTCGGCGACGCATCTCTGAAGGCAGCTGTTTTGAGAGTTGAGGTTTTGCTGCGGTTGGCAGCTTCCTTGTCGACCTCTCGGCATTGATTTCTCGGCGTGCTCACGGCTGCATGGTTCCTTCCCCCGGGACTTCAACAGGGGGGGAATGCTTCCAACGTGCGATTATTGGAAGTTCACGTTCTAGCTGTCCCGGCCGGTGTGTGAATTGAGACGTTGATTATAGATAATACTTGAGAATCCTCCCGCCAGCCTTGCTTCGTCGCTGTGTCCCTGGCAGCCGTTGGTCATCTGTTTGCTTTTTTTAGTCTTCTCCCTTTGGGTTTGTGGCTTGACATCTGGCTCAGAGCGTTGGGTGCATGATGGCTCGGAGATCGGCCTGGCCTTGCGGCTGCCGCTACCTAGAATGTCTCGGGGTTTAAACATAACAACACTTGTGTAATTACCGAAGACAGCATGTGCTGTGCGACTGCGACATACGGTACCTTGGCTTTCGTTCAGCGCCCAATTGGTCCTTGACGGCTTTGCTTGGCTGCGTATTCCGACCACGAAGTTTGCCTCCCTATCTAAAACGCCGTGCCCAGAGGCAATCAAAACCATGCCCTGCTCAGGAAGCTGCCCAAGAACGTGTGACAGGCGCAGGTTCACTCCTAGCCGCCATTGCGTTGGATATTGGACCTGAGTCGAAGACGGTTTGCTACAAGAGCTCCTGACAAAATGCATGCCCGTACGTATTCGCAAGAGTACGATGCTTCTCACTGTTTTGAACACCTTCCCATTTACGCTGGAGAAAGTTATATATACATAAATTGGTACAACAAGCGTCCCCAGGCCGGGACTTCGCGGCGGCAAGCTTGGACTTGTTCTCGGCGGCTAGTCGGAGGCTTGCGGGGTGTGTCGCGCGGAATGGAATCGCTGTGCTGCCATAATCACTGGGCGCCGTTGAGCACGCAGGTAGGCTTCTTGGATAATTGGCGACGAGTCTGATCGAATGACGCTGCCGATGGACATGAAGAAGCTAGGTTATGGTCCGTTAGCAAGGAGCTCTTCCTAGATGCGGACGGTGTCGTGACTCTACCCAAATGTTGCTCCTGATCCCAGCATGTACTGGCCTAGTGTCCTCATGATGCCATTCGGGCCAGCGCCGTATCTGAAAATGTTGACCGTCCCTGCACCGTGGTCAGACATGCTTCAACACGCCCTTCAATCGAGGCTCTGAATGCTCGACATACCGAAAATAAAGCCGATTATCGTACCAACCGCTGTGCTCACACATAGGTCAGTTGCCCGTCCCAAGAAGCGACAAATAGCTGGAGGGGAGCATACTGCCGCCCATCATGGCACCCATCTTGACTGTAGCAGCCCGTCAGCAACACGTCTCCTCCAGGATGTTCTTGTGGGAGGCATACGCTTGTCGGTGGTTGAGGGACCGACAGCACCGCCATGGCTTGGCGGGGGAGGCATCGTTGGAGGGATTTTCTTGGTGTTGTGAATCGAATTGCTGGCTTGCTGATGCTGATGCGGTTGAAAATCATCGCCAAGTATGATTGATGGTAAAGATGCATGGCGTGCACGGACCACTTCAAGATCAGCCCGAAGCAAAGCGCGGGCGGCTGTTGGTCGGATCTCCTGATCTCATAACAACTTCTAGCTTAGGAACACACTGCGCACTGCCATTGTGTACGTTATTTGGCTCACTTTATGCCTTCTAGGCTCTAGGATCACAATGAAGCATCCGAAACCGAGCTTTCGCTTCGAAACATTGACCTACAGTCACTGCTGCTGCCATTTTGCAGCAATTGGATGTGGAGCAAGGAGCTCAGGGCGTGTGTGAGTGATGGATCATGGAGGTGCAGACGCTCGGACCAGCACCCGTCTCCGCTCTTGCCCTTCTCGTCCGTCCGAGAACGCGCATGTTGCTCACGTGATAGTGGTTGGTAGGCCCTAGATGCGAGGAAGGAGAGTGGACTAGGAAAGCAAAATTCTCTTTGGTAGCGCAAGCAGTCGTGTGGATGGCAGATGTGAAACCTTTCATGAGCAGAAAAGTCTCTGTTTTTTTTTTGCGTTTTGGACACAGTTGACTCGTCACCGTCGTGACGGTCTGTCCCGCAAATAGCAAGTGCAAAGCGCAGCGACAAGGGGACGAGTCTTTGCCTGGCGCGTGCGCGCTGATCGCTTTCTGGCCCCGTCCCCTCGCTAAGCGCTACGAAGCCCAGGAGAGTCCTTCGCCTCAAAATCTTGCCAGACCTCACTCCTCAATGTTGCTGTCGCATTGCGAGCCCCTTTGCCACCCGTGAATCCGTCCTTATATTACTGTTATCACTAGGTATGTGTGTCGCGCCTTACGGGATTTTTGTCACTACTATTTCTCTACTGCCTGCGCGCCCCAGCATTGCTCTCGGCGTCGCAGTTCCCGACAAGTGTGCGACAAGCCTTAACGTCAGAGCTGACCACCGAACCAACTCTAGCACGGCGCGACCTATCCACGCCTCAAAGGCAAGATAATTGCAATACTACCGCCTGCGAGCCAACCGATTGGGAGACGCATGTGAGGACCGCGGGAATCACGCCAACGTCCATCATCCCTCTTACATTCTTATTCCACGTGGTCGGCCTCCGCTCCGGCCCCTTTCCGCGACGCTCTCCTCATGACGGCTGTTGCGAGTCCTCCTAGCTTTGCGAATCTCAATCGCCCGGGATGGATTAACGGCGGCCCGACACCGAATTCGATGAATGCGGACGATCTCAGAGGCATCAACATGTTTGCAGGTCGCAAGACTATCCAACGAACCAACTCTTCGTCGTCCGTATCGTCGACGTCTTCGAATTCGTCTACTGGCACCATCATTTCGAATGCTCCAACAAGCGGAAACTCCATGCCCGCCGCCGGAGATTTGAGCGGCTGGCCCAATACCGCCACGCGAAAGAGACCGCCGCAACCAAAGGCCTGGCCGAACGGGAAATCGGAAGGGGCTTCTGAATTTCAACGGGCTACACCTGCGCGGCCGCCCGCGGTTAACGGCGTGAACGGTGCGTCGGTGATGCATCAGAACCAGTCGGCTTTGGCCCAGCAGAGCCACATGATGTCCCAAAATGGGCTTTCCAGGCCAGGTGTGGAAGGCGTTGTGCCCGGACGGCAGCCCGTTCTCTCTCTGCTTTCCCTCAACGGCAGCTTCGACCGCAAGACGATATCCGTGCCGTTCTATCCAGATACCCTCCGGATCGGTCGCCAAACCAACGCCAAGACCGTCCCGACTCCGGTAAATGGGTTTTTCGATAGTAAAGTGCTGTCGAGACAACATGCCGAAGTTTGGGCGGACGGAAGCGGCAAAATTTGGATTCGAGATGTGAAATCTTCCAACGGAACCTTTGTCAACGGAACTCGCTTGTCTCCGGAAAATAGGGAGTCGGAACCACACGAGTTGCAGCCTCAAGACCATCTCGAACTTGGCATCGATATTGTGAGTGAAGATCAAAAGACGGTTGTACACCACAAAGTTGCTGCCAAGGTCGAACATGCAGGCTTTGTCAGCCCCTCCAATAACTTGATGGAGATGAACTTCGGCGATCTTGACCCATCGAATGGTTCGATGATGATGCCAGTGTCAGGGGCCCCTCCAAGGGGGCGAACTGCCAGTCAAGCTTCGATGGCAGCCGGCAGCCGTATGGCCCCTGTTAATATGGGAGGGCCAACGAATGGATTGGCACAACAACGGCAATTCTGGCTGAACCCTATAACGACAGAGCACATTGTGAAAAAACTTCATGTAAGCCGTGATACCCCCCTCCCCCGGATGTGGATGTGACGCTGACGATTCCCAAGGCCGAGATGCGCAATGCCCGCCTCCAAAATCAGGACCTTGCTAGGACAAGCCAGTTTATCAACGCCCTCCTCTCAAAAGAGGATGTCAAAAACCAAGACAAACCTGAAGTCCCCGAGCCGCCAAAAATTCCCCAGGTTACGAACGGAAACGTGTCGTTCCGCTCAGACGGCGGCAAGACAAGGTTCTCCGAACCACCGGCTCCACCCCCGTCGCAGCCTCTACCGGAGAAGCCCGATATATCACGGCCTGTGTCGTCAGAAATCCCGGCGTTAAAACGAGGCGCCACAGAACGACCAAAGTCACACCCCTCAAACACATCCCCCGTTCACTCAAATAACAATAGCTTGCAAATCATGCAACTGACTGAAGCCCTCAACAACGCCAAAAAAGAGCTCGATACGCACTCTGCGCGAGTGCGGGATCTTGAACAGATGCTGAACAAAGAGCGAGAGGCGCGTCTTCTTGCTGAGGACATGGTGCAAAAGATGGAAGAGAGCAGCCATACCGGTATGAATGGGTCTGCGGTAGCTCCTCTGGTTAATGATGATTCGGAGCTGGATAAGGCGTTCGACCTCCCAGCAGAGCGACCCTCAACGCCCGAGCTTGGCATCCCTGTCGAGAGCACAGATCCAAGCCCGGCATCACAGCCAGATAAGGTTGAAGCCCTGGCGGCGGTCTTCCAGGCTCGCATAGATACGATGGCCTCTGAGATGCTTGGGATGAGGGAACAACTGGAGGCATTCCGGCTGCGGGCGGAGAAGGCAGAAGCTGAGCGAGATGTCGACCGCAACACACTGGCAGAAATGGTTCAGCAAATTCGCCAGCGTGATGAAGAAGAGAAAAGAGCAGCTGAGCGGAAATCGCGGTCACCATCCAAAGGAAGCACGCGACCGGTCAACCGTGGCAAGGGTCCTGAAGAAGATTCCACGGTGCCCAATGGCGCAGCGACGGCACCAGTGGATCAGCTTGATGGTCCGACGGACGAGTCTGCAGGGGTGCCCACACTTTCACGGGCGAACACCATCACGCCAGCCTCGAGGGCGCTGGCATCCCCGCCGCAAGATCCGGCTATAATAAAGACGTTGCCGTATGCGTCCATGATTGGGGTCGTTCTTATTGGGATGGGCTTGATGGCGTATCTCAATGGGTGGCAGCCACAGCCGAAGCTGGATCGCTGAAACAAGTGGTCTGAACAGTTTTTACCCAACATCAAGCCGGCGGTGACTAAAACACAAACGACCGACGATTATGACGAGATCACACCCTTTGCCAGCAATTGGACGCTTGGCAACTATGTTTTCTTTGTAACTGACTACAACGCATTCTTCTTCCAGCGGGAGCCGGTCATGTTTTTTTGCTACCTTCGCTCTTTCGCTCATGCCACAATGTATCATGAACCTTGCAGGCTATGGGGTTCCTCCTTTTACTTGCAGTTTTTTTCTCGGCCGGAGTTGGGACTGGATGCGGAGTTGAGGCGCTAAGCGGTCTTTCGATGGATGTTCTTTGTCCTTGCGGAGAATCTCAGAGCGGGAGTACCGAGATGCACTGTTTGCGCAGCAGGCACTTGACTGAGCTACTACCATGGTCACGGTCTTGGGACTTGAATAAGGTCACATATCATGATCACACCGGCTGCCAGCAGCGGTGTGGCGAAGAGCAATAATTTGCCGGTGGGACAGCATTGTGCTGGGGAGCGGAGAAAGAAGCGTGTTAAGATTGTAGGCTTCTGCGTGTTTGCATGGCGATAGCGAAGTTTGCAACTCAGCTGAGGCAGGATGAGATGGAATGAGAGATGACAGGCCTAAAGTCATGATGTGAGGGTTTCTAGCATACATACCAATAGCCTGATGGCTATATTTTATGGGATTAAAAGCTCAGATGCGCTTGGTGAATAGTGATCTGTGATCCGCTGGCACGGTGTTTTAAGCTGTTATTACCTTACGCGACGTTCGATGCGGTGGGCAATTGTAATACCGTACTTCTTTGTTGGACGGGAGTTTTCGAAGTGCTGTTTTTGAGATTTGCAACCAGCAACGCTGTGGAGGTCACCCCCTGATGTAAACACGCCCCCCTGCTTTGCGCCTGCACCACCCACAAGTCGTATTCTCAAATACCAGCATACCTACATACCTACCTTTGAGACAGGAGAAAAATAGGTGGACTTGCCATTTTCCAACATAGATACCATGTCCAGGCGCCCTCTGGTTTATCTCAACACCTGTCGATAGGTTCGTGACTCGGACGTTGCACAACCATCTCAGTTCCTACCACCGCGACCGCAAGAGACGGCCCTTCTATCCAAATCACTTCAAGGTCGCTTACTACGCCACAAGTTCAATAAGACGCCTCACAAAGGCATATGTTACATTTACATCAAACTCTCAGCACCAAGTCGCCTCCCCTATAGTGTAGTGGTTAGCATATCAGGTTTTCAAGTGTCCTAACACTGCTCTCTGAAGTCCCGGGTTCAAACCCCGGTGGGGGAACTGCTCTCTATTTTTGGCTAGATTTGCTGCCAAACTTTTGTGGTAAGTTTGCTTTTTGGTTCGGGGGGGGCGTCTCTGACGTCTGGTCGTATCCGGGTGGCGGCATTCGCGGATCCTTTGTTAGGGACGTTTATCACGGCGGCCTACCTTGAAACAGATAGGATGGGGGCAATTACTAGCACAAATAACAAGGGAGGGAAAGACTTGTATAATTAAAGTATCTCAAGGGACATATCTATTCTTCAGTAGATATACAGACAGGAAATCACCTCCGATCCATTTTGTCCGGACAGGTACCAGTGCACCATCGAAGCAAGCCTCACAAACGGGGATCTGCAGCCTCCCGTCCAGCTCCTCCATTTCAACAGCATCGCCGTCAAAGGAAAACATAAAGGCAGAGAACCAACAGAAAAGTTACCTCAATCCTCCTCCAGAACCCAGTCCACAACAAAACACCTATCACTCGGCCTCACCATACTCACCTTCCGCTCCCCGCCCGCGAATAAAGACCCGTAGTCTCCATCGCTCAAGCGACAGCACTTCTTTTTCGAATGCACATGGCATCCCGAGCAGGCAAATTCCCACTTCGTATTTCTCGCGCCACATCCACAGCACTCCCAGGCGTGGTCCTCAGCCAGATACGCAATGTCGCTCTTGTACTTACTCGGGACCTTGCGACGCTGCTGCTGGCGAGGCGCTTGTGCTTTCCTCTTCTGTTGAGTAGGGATTGAGATGGAGATAGTCTTAGTTTTCTGCTGCTGGTTCCTTCTCCCGTCGTCGCTGGGCTTCGGAATCTGCGCAGGGGTATCTGCGTCGCGAAGGGCAACAGTTAGCGCTGAGATATTGGGGCCTTGCGGCTCGACCTCCTTGCGGGGAGAGAATTCTAGCGAGGGCGGCTGTTCGGGGATTTGGGGTTCTTCGATGACTGGGGAACTTGCGTTGCTGTCGGCGGAGCTGTCCTTGAAGAAATCTGAGTCGGAGTCGCTGTCGAGAACAGAGCAGTCTTCGTAGCGTTTGATGTGAGCCTCAGCATCGGTATGGTTGACACGAAGAGCCATGGCTTACGTGTTAGCGAGAGGAGGTATCTTACTTACCTACTTACCTTGCTACCTTGCAAGGATATGAATGTGGTTGTTTATGGCTGGCTCTCGTGTCGAGGCTGTGCTGTGCTCGGCTACAAGTGAGTCGCTGAAGTGATGTTTGACTTAATACTGATGGAGAGTGAGAGATCTTCCCTGAGATGGCAAGTGTTTTTATTAATACACAATTTAACAACACGACGAACTCAGGGTAAGAGGTTGGAGAACAAAAGAGACAAAGCCATTGTCCTCACGCCGTCCAGGACCTTTGTCCTGCTGCGAGATATTCAGGAAATGAGGGAAAATGGGTTCTCCAACAAAGCCACAGCCAACACTCACTTGACCTCTACCAAATATTTTCTTCCAGGTTGGGTCTTAATAGGCTTAGCAATTGATATTCGCTCGCCTGCCGCCCAAACACGATGGTCGCTCCTAAGGCTTACCCAAACAAACAAATCTCAACTCGAGAGATATACAAATGCAAACCTTACAACAGATTTTCCCGCCAGTTTCCCCCTACACCAAGTTGAAGGCCGTCAACGTAATCACCCACAAACCCCGCTAATGCATGCGCCCTAATACCCACGTAAATCCTCTTCGTATGAGCCCGCCTCGCCCCCTAACCTACCTACGCTCGTTGGTTCAAAGAGCGCAGGATCCAGTTGCTCCTGGTCCATCTCCTCAAGCTCCAGCTTCTCCCTCACCGTCTCGTGCTTTGGTTTCGGCTCCTGGGGCATCTTGTTCCCCACCTACGAAGTCGGCTGCAAGACTTTGTCGTTGGCCAGACTCGCCTGGGCCGCCTGGTCCGGCGGAAAGTTGAGCATCATTGGCTGTACCAACGTCGGGACTTGCTTGGCTCGCCTTCTCCGCCTTTTCCCGAACTTCTTCTTTGGCCGTTTCTTGGGAGGTTTCAGCTTGACCATCGCCTCCTGATCGTAGCCCGCTGCCATCCTCAGCATCACCTGGACTGCGCGCATCTCTCGTAGTTTGAGTAGAACTGCCTAGCTCGTTATCCGCCTCGTGATCTCCCAGATGCAGTACCTCGTCCACTTCGTCGGCAAGACGCGAGACTTCATCCTGCAGCTCCTCCACGCGTTTCTTTGCCGTACCACTCAGTTGCCGCCGGGCCTCTTCTTCACCAACCAGCTTTCGCCACTCGGCTTCCAGCTCGTCACGCCAACCTAGCTCGTCGGCCAACTTGCGAACACCCGTGTCGCAGTCGCCAAGCTCCAGCACATCATCAGCCAAGCTGCCTAGAGAGCCGACGCGCTCCATGTTGAATAGTACGCGAGGCACGCTTTCGCGCACATACTCGGGTAGCCCTGCGAATGGGTGGACCTGAAGGCTGGTGCCCATGACTAGAGCCAGATCGGCGTGGTCTACAAGGTCTTTGCGGTCGTAGAAAAGTGTCGGGAGGGCCTCGTGAAAGAAGACAATGTCGGGCTTGACAAAGCCGGTGCATTCGGCGGGACCGCGCACGCATCGTGGCACCTCGGCGCAGGCGACATGCTCACGCATCAAGTCCTCTGGGTAGGGCGTCTTGCAGTCGATACAGCGCTGGCTGGCAAAGCTGCCATGAGCCTCCACGATCAGCTCGCTCGGGATGCCGGCGGCGCGCTCCAGGCAGTCAATATTCTGCGTGAATAGCTGGTGCAGCAAGCCCTTCTTGGCTAGTAGGCTGATAAAAACATGAGAGACGGTGGGGTGGAAATTGCCCGGGTAGAGATCCTTGGCTAGGACGTAGAACGGCTTCGGGTTAGACCGGAAGAATGGCAGGTCGAACACCGACTCTGGCCGGGGAAGGTTGAGCTTTGCTAGGTTAGCATAGAGGCCCGTTTCGGGCGAGCGGAAATCAGGGACTAGACAGCCCAGGTTAGTGACGGGGAGCTCTCCGTAAGTTGTGGGCGGCGCGAAGACATACTTCCCGCGGCGGTCGAGATGCCGGCGCCTGTCATGACGACGATGCGGCGGGCTTTTCCGGACTTGATGTGCTCAGCAACGGCTGCGAGGCTGCGCTCCCGGAGCGTCT
>Ga0247770_1000545_pt1 | contig 35761 bp, 27 predicted proteins | sample UWRJL136409B6_FD_179943 | JGI IMG/M metagenome (GOLD analysis project Ga0247770, IMG submission 179943) | Plant litter microbial communities from Arlington Agricultural Research Station in Wisconsin, United States - UWRJ-L136-409B-6 | ecosystem: Environmental > Terrestrial > Plant litter >... | reverse complement strand
CCATTCGCGGAAGTAGCCGGCTTGGCAATAGGGGACCCTGGAGGCCAGAGATTCTCTTCCACAGAACAACAACAATACACAACAATCACCACAATTGGCGATGAATGCTAGATTCTGACACGTTCCCGCGCTCCCCTCTCCCAACACCCTCCACGCTCAATCAACAGCAACGAGTACCTGAAGTGTGAGAAATGCACGCTGCGAAGGGAAGGTACCTCAAGCAGATACACAGACAATAATACCTAGGCGTTCAGGAACACTCAAACCTCCGAGCCAACATCCTCTCCGGCACAGTCGGCACCTCCAGGTGCCACACCGGCTTCTCGCACCACGGCGAGTCCTTCGAGTACTTCAAGTCAAACAGCCCCTTCACAAACTCCGGTTTCGACCAAGCCAGTTCCTCATTCCTCAGCCACAGTCGCATGACGTGTCGCTGCTGACCACTTCCAGCAGGGCCGTCGACGAACGCGCCGCGGGCATGCATTACGGCTAAATTATTGATCAGGAGGATGTCGCCCTTCTGGGCGGAGATGGACAGGTGGTTCTCGACGGCTGTGAAGTGCACGATGTCGAGCGCCTCGGCTTGGCGTTCTGTCATGGTGGGTATTCCAGGGGAGCGGGGTGAGGAAGGGGAGCCAGTCAGGGGCCGGCGTGAGTAGAAGAGAGAAGGGCCATGACGGCCGAAGGGGAGGAGTAGAGGGCGTGCCGTCCATGTAGGAGGGTTGGTGAATCTAAGAGGTAGGACTTTGTGGTGAGTACATTGCAGAACAAGTGAAAAGTTCGGAAGGTGAAGGACACATACCCATCGAACACCCAGTCGCTCGCCGCCAGAGTGTGGATGACATCCGGGCGGCTTGCGGCAACCTCATTGTAAATATGGCCTGAAGACGCGATCTGGAACTGGCCGCCTTCGGCAGCGAGTTCCTGGACGTACATGGCCAAGATATCACACACATCAGTGTGAAATGGCTGTGCAACATTGGAATAGGGGGCCTGTCTCATCTCCGCGCCGGGGAAGACTGTGCCGCGGTCTTTGATGTGAACTTGGAGAACCATTCAGTTAGCACCAAACTGCCAAGAGCCTCTGTTGTTAAAGAGAAGATGCAAAGAAATCGCGTACTGAGCTTGCTACCTCCCGCATCCTGGCAGGCTCTTGTGCCTCCGACATAGCTTGTGATTCCGGTGTAGGCGACAACTTTCTCGAGTGGTGAGTACCGCTCGGGATCAAGACCTCGAATGACGAAGAATCCCTGGCCAGAGTGGATCAGGAGTGCAAGCTGTGTAAGCTTCGGCTCGAGAGTTGGGAGAGGGAATGTCTCGGGAGATACATTGTCCATGTCAGGACCAGTGGGTCCATCGCCGTGCCTGCCTGGAGAATATGATATTAGCTTCTTTTAAACTATAATTATTCTTGATCTGTCGGACAAGAACGTACTAAGGAACGCGCGAACAGCGGCGTCGATCTCATCCAAGTCATCACCGGTCAGCACATAGGTGTACTTGGCTTCATCATCAAAGTCAGACCCACGCCAAACACGAGGTGCCTGGATGGCCGTGGGGAATCCGTCAGGAACGGTCTGTGCGAGTGGTTCAAGCACTTTGGCGAGCCTCTCAACTCGCTCGCGGTAGGTGACCGGGGACGGATCCCACTGGATCTCGGGAGAGGGAGAGGGCTGTTTCACCGTCTGCGAAAGCAGGAGACTGTCCGGGCGGACAGTCTCCCGATTCAGGGGTAGGGAGCCGGTTAGGTTGTGCTCGACGATAGTTGACGCCATGGTAATGAGAAAATGGTGTGTTGATGCAAAAGATGTGGCAACTTGCATCTAGTTGAAACACTGCGCGTAGGAACTGAAGGGAAAATAGACGGAATTAATCGATAGTGGAGGGACGATGGCGAGGAAGTGAAAGCCCTCCAACGGACTGGCCATGGCAATTTATACTTCTTCATTACATGTAAGCCGGCGACACATTGCAAGACTTTTTGCTTCAGCCCCTTCCGAAGGCCCTCGATGATCTTCAAAGGAACGGCGCAAACAGCGGCTGGAATAATAGGTAGGTAAGTCTGTGACCGGGATCATACCTGCCTCTTGCCAGCGACGCTGAGCCCCAAACCCTGCCACTAACTCGGTGAGAAACATCACGAGCATAAGGCTCTCGTGTCATTTCGACACTTTTGGAGCAAGCGATTCAATCCAAAGTTTACGAGCTAATGATATTTTGGATGGTCGGTGGGGAGGGCTGTCAGATGTGTTGCAACTGCACTTTTGTGTCACCTAATCCGGTCGATTGGCCAGGAAATGGCAGGATGCATCGCGTCACAGATAGTCACATCTTTATTGGATGCCTCAATCATTTTATTTTATCTCATTGATTCTTCGTATTTCGGGCCACTTCGCTCTCGAGGTCGGATAACACACTCCCGTTGGTGCTCTATCCGACGGACCAATAACCCGAACTTTCCTAGGTACTTACCTAGGTAGATATCCGGCAGGCAACGGATTCTGTGGCTGAGCTTTTTGCCATGTTCAGGGAGGTTCGAAGGAAGGCCTGTTAATAAACAGGCTCCGGTAGACATCGGCCTTTCTTCATCTTACTCCCCCGGGCGTATTCAGGCCGCGGGCAATCCGCCAATCCCAGGGATTGTGCCCAGAATTGCTTCCAACGTGTCATTGATGGTGGAGATATTTCATCATGTGCTGGACGGAGCCTTGCACTTTGTCTGACAGATGGTACTTGCTATCTACCTACTGAAGTAGTCCCTCAGGTATAGACGGATCAGGCGCCTCAAGATTTAAAGCCGGGGCGGGGGGGTGTGAAAAATAGGGGTCGCCCCACAGTTTGACCGCAGCATTCCATAACTTCCGGTTAAAACTTATGACGTCTTCCACCTTCCACTGCTCCATGTTCCCCATATCCTCGATGAAGTATTTGAGAAAGTCTACGCATTCATCGTGGGAGGTTTTGTTCCCTCGAGTGCGATCAAAAGTAATGCAATAAAAATATTCCTTGTTCGTCATGTTTGGCGTCAACTCCATCCTTCTCTTGCAAATGTTCCATCGGACGAGGGAGAGGTAATTGGGTTCATTGTTTGTGAAGCAGCTGCAAAATCAAACAGATTAGGTACTTTTGATGAGCTTCCGCATAAATACCAAGGAGCACATACCGGAAGACACAAATCAGAACGGCGTTTTGGGCAATCTCCTCGAGACACGTGGACATGGCTTCCGCAGGACATATTGGATATACTTCTTTGCGCACCTCAGGACCAGTGCCATCGGACTCATTCCCTTCGAAAATGGAAAATCCATCGGAATGGTACTTATACCGGCCCCGGCGGTACTCGTCCGCCCAGTCCGCATCCCCGGTGCCTGCCGTTGAGCTCATGCGCCTAGCGCCTTTGTTGGAGGTTGAGTCGATCAGGATCTCCGTCCTCTCACACCGGGCGACTCGGTGCCTGCCAAGGTCGAAATACCGGAACTTGAATGTATTCGGATCCTTTTCTTCCAAGGCTCTTGCAATCTTGACGGCAAAGGATGTGCATCGACCGGGATTGCGCCAAGTTTTAGCCCAGCGCTCGTCTTCGATATTGTCGATCAACGGCCTTTTCGTCTTGAAGGCACCCAGAAGCACCTCTGGGTTAGTCAAGAGTGTTTCGTAGTTCACCTCGAGGTACTCCATGAGCGCTCTCACCATCCCGAAGGATGTCTGCGGACCTTCGATGAAGGTTTGCTTCCACTGTGCTTGGCTGGCATCAAGAGCCCTGTCAATTTCTGGAGGAATTCCATCGGCGGCAGGGGCTTGGTTAGTTGGAATTCGGGTGGATGATGGCTCCATGTTGGCGGCCAGATAGGAGCAGCCTGTTCCTGACCAGGTTAGGGTAACGATAGAGCAAAGTTCACGACTCGGAACTGAGCACAGAGGGATGTGCCCGTGCTAACAAAACGGGCTGACCCGCCCGCCTCTAACCCAAAGAGACGCGTTGGGTATCGATACCTAAGGGCAGTGCTCGGGAGTTGGTCCAATCGGGCTCAAAATCCCGCCACCTCCATGGCACCATGGATGCACCTTGCCCACCACACTGGTTGTCTTGCACCGCACACACACCCAGCTGACAACATAAATCGGGCACGTCATGCACCCCGGTTTTCCATGCCCCGCCTTGGATGTCATCTTGCACAAAATCTTCGCGCACCCCGTACCACCCGTTTAACCAAAAGCAGGCCCGTGATTGTGGAGGCAGATGGCGCCCTCAGACAGCCCATACCTCTTCGCCACAACCACCAAAGTTGGGGATGGCTCTTCACGGCAATGGGGGCAAAAGGTCCAGTACCAAAGTCCCATGACTGCCGAAGCGTCTATCCCGAGGTCACTGCGTCAGCTTGGCGGAGAGCAGGAGAGTCACCGACAGCCGGAATGGGCGGTGGAAAAGCCGAGCCCCTTCGACAGCGTGTTTTGCAACAAAGACGCTGGTGGTGAGCAGAGGCGGAGTCGATTTAGAGGCGAGTACCCACTGCATTCCAATCATCGTCTCGCATTTGGCTAACAATGCCATAAGAACTTCTGATGTTGGTGAAGGAAAGACGGCGTCCAGTTCTACCATCCGAGGCAGCCGGGATCATCGAAGAAGCAGAAGGTATTAACGGGAGGCTTGTGAGAGACGCCGCCGCGAAGAAGGCCAAAGAGCCTGCTGAACCGGCATACCAGAAGTCGCCGGTGGCGGGTTACAAACTGTCCGGGTCTCAGTGACTCGGAGTTCAAGTGGGACCGATCTTGCGATGTCGGATGTCAAATCAGCCTTTATTGTTCTTCCCTCGCCCATATCAGACACAGGCATCTTGCCGGCCCCGAAAGGCGAATCTGTTTCAAGCGCTTGGCTTGGAACCATTGTTTCCCAGTCTCCACCACCGCCTTCTCTACCCTGACATTTTCCACACTCGGCAAGTGAAGCCCCTGGGCCCAACCCTGTAATAGGTGTCATCGACCATGATATATGTCGTCGAGAATTTCAGCAGCAACGCTTGGGGGAACAGGTTGTCTGGGTGTATCTGTTGCGCGTGCATGTTAGCCCAAGGCAACTATCCTGACTGCAGGAAGGGGTAGGGGATTTCTTACTCGACCAAGGAAGTTTCGTGGCTCGTTCTTCGTCTGTCATAGTGCTAGGTTTATTCCAGGCTTGGTCGAAGCGAGAGTCTTTGTCGACTGTCTCTTGAGGCATGCTTTGGCCTCTCCCTCCTAATTCAGGTTCCGAGCTCTTCTTCGAAGGCTGCTTCCCAGCCGAAGCTTCGGACGATGGCCCCTGACGTTGCTTAGCTAGGTATCAACCACTGTCAGTAACCCAAGCGCTCAGTAAGTTGTGCGGCGGAAAAAAACACCTAAGCAGACATGGGACTTACACCGCTGGAACGGAGATGACCACGATTGTCCCATTAAGCCTACTAATGGATAACTTGATCATGAACACAGTGATGATGAAATCCTCGACACCATCGTAAAGGCCGACTCGGTCGCGCATGGCGGAACGTCTAGCCTATAACTCCCTTTCCAGGTACCCGGATGGCCATCCATCTACCTACTTAGCGCCCTGGGCTCTCGCGGGACACGGAGTCCCATATCCGCGACAGCCCTGTTATCAATGCAAAATGGCGTCAGGGGGGGACTCAAATGCAAGGAAAACTGGTCCCGTCCATTTGCCTGCCCCGGGGCGCACACTTTGTTTCCGATTCGGAAAGGTGCAGATCCCTGCATGTCCTACTTCGGGCAGAGGTGCCAACAAAAAAGCACAATCCGGTGCCAAGATCGAACACACTTTCCCCCTGCCACCTGCCTTCGCACAGCATGTGTGTGTGGCACTTTGCTACCCAGTTGACGCCTAAAATCCAGATGTTCAAGTTCAGAATTTCTCAGCGTTAGTAATCAGCACCAGCACTTCCTACCCCCTTCCCTATTTGGCGCAGCGAGGATTTGTTCAAACAGCAGTCAGTGCGGGCATTTCCTGCGACGCCCCCTTGAGCTGTCAGATCGGTGTTCCACTCTTATCGCTCATGGGATCAGAGCCTCACATTGAAGCCAAGTCGGCGTGCAAGCGACGAAATGCGCCCGCATACACCCGCGCGCTAATTGGGCATAGCCTGCAGGCCCAATGTGCCAATGGCTGCGTGCTGGTGGGTTCCAGCTGAGGTGATTCGTGCAGCATCCATCCGACAGCGACACTCACGGCAAATCATGGAAAAGGCGGTAAATGCGATGCCCATCGGGTTCTCTTCCAGACGTGGCTGGTGTCTGGACGAGTAAGACGGGCAGTCACCAATGTTGTGTTGCGGTGCCGGCCGGACAGCGTTGCACATTGTCCCGAAACCCGAAAATTTCCCCCGATGAAGTCCTGCAGCCAAGCACTGGCCACCCAGCCTGACACGTTCGCAAGTCACAAGGTGAGCGCCCTTGACTCGGTGAGCCTATCACTGGCTTGGAGCGCACAGCCTCCGCAGCAGGGAATGTCAGAGCGAGAGCCTAGTCAAAATCGGGAAATGTGATCGGCTCTCGGACTTACTTTAACTCCGGGCCACTGCAGTTTGTCAGAATATTCCCACTTCTTCGTCACCGTTCATTACGGATTAACACACTCCGATGTGACCTACACGACTCCAAGCGTCGGGGTCATCCCTTGGCCAATAAAACACAACCACTCCACCCTCGGAGTGTTCTCCGGGCCCGACACTTTGGTCTCGGTTCCTTTCCCACTTGGCAAGGGGTAGGAGCGCACGACCCACAGACGTACCTGACTCAAGCAAGTTGCTTCGCGAACACCGGGTTCCTGACGCTATTCCTGAAGCGGGTACGTGTCCCTTACCTCGGTGTGCATCGTCGAATGTTGACTGCCCCTGAGACCCCAGGTCCCACTTCACGATCGAATATAATTGGGCCTGGTAATCACCGAGGTGACCGCGGGAATGGGGCCCTCAAGTTTTGCGCGTGAAACCAGTCCAACCCAAGCAACTAATCATCAAGATCAACGTCCTCAGGCTCTTTCACATCCTCTTTCACACCCCTTCCCTCAATACCCTCGACGAAACACCTCCCAAAGCTCCTCATACCCCTCCTCAAACACCGCGACCTCATCCACCGTAAGCCCCAGCGCGAGATCCCCCACCACCGCACCCCGCTGCACAAGCAGCTCCGCAATCCCAAGCACCTCCCTAAACCTATTCTCCCCAATCGACAATTTGGTGTCGAACCTGATGAAACCAATGGGGCCGGGCGGTGGCCCTGACATACCGGGTCTGCGCCATGGCCGAGGGGGAGTTGGACTGCTTCCCGAAACGGCGGGTGAGACAAAGCAAGGCGTATCACCTTCATGCAGTAGGCGGAGGTTGAGTTCGAGTCTTGCTTGGGCGAGCGGTCTGCCTTCCAGGGCGTGCCGGATGTCATTGTTGCGCTGATATCGCTGCCGGTATTTAGGAGGATGGCTATCATTTTGGCGTCTCCTTTGTCGATGGCTGCATATAGGGGAGTCCAGCCTGAAGTGTCCGCGTCGTTGACGTCGGCCCCACATGCAATGAGCTCCTTGGGCGATATCATGGTTGCCGACCAGTGCTGCATTGAAGAGCAGGGTGTGTCCGTCCTCGTCTTGTGTGTTGATGGCACACCCGCGGCTGAGTGCGGTGACGAACTTACGGCTAGGCTCATTTTGCTCTCCAGGATCGGTTGCTGCTTCAGAATGGGGTGAGTGGAGCTAATGGTCAGTCGGAGCCGGGTGAGTGTTGTGGTATTCCCACAGATAGGCTAGGTTGGACAGGGACCCGTGAAGGAGAGAGAGCTGAAAATGGTCGAAGCCGTTGGAGGCTAGTGCGTGGAGATTTGCACCGGCATCGAGAAGGGCTTGGAGGGTCAGGTGACGGCGCGCACGACAGCGTACTCCAAAGCATCTCGCCTAAAACGGTCGACGCCAGCAATATCTGCGCCAGCGTCGAGCAGTACTATAACAACACCTGAGTGGCCACCAGTGGCTAAATGGTTGGGCTCTCATTCGTCGTGAGCACGCTGGTTGTACCCGTCCGGACCGCCGCCCTTTGCCGAACGGACAGCAACGCACAGTATCGACGCCTGGCCAACAGCCATTAGATCCCGTTCAGTTATTGTCCCGCCCCGTGGAGTAGTCACACCTGGATTGACATCGGCGCCGTTTTCGATCAGCAGTTACACGAGCTCCGGGACGCCAGCCTGGACCGTCAAGGTGAGCAGGGAGTGAAGGGATCTGGCTGTCTCGAAAGCTAGTCCTAACTTGTGCAGCCCACAAGCTACGACCTAGTTCTCCGAAGCTATCGCCAGGGCCAAGGCCGTATCCCCATAGCAAGGGGGTCAAAACTAACTATGGCAACCGGTGTGGTAAGTACAGCCTCTATCGGTGTCGTCTGTAAGTCCTAAAGTCAAGTCCAGAGTTTTTTTGATTGCTGTGGAGGGTATCCGATAGCTCCCTGCCTCATCACATAGGGCTTTATCTGACCTGTGTTTTCCGTCCCGCTCAAACGGGACACCAGGGATGAGGTGAAGAAGGGTCATGCCGACGGCATTTGCTTCTTTGCCGAAACGGATGCCTGAACCCGCAAGCAACCCGAAGACTGCTGTTCCCAGAAGCCGTATGGCAACGTTGGCTGCGGTATTGCCCTCTTCGTCCAGTCATGGGTAGATGCGCCTTGCTCGATCAAAGCTGTGCATATTGCTATATTCTCCCCCGGACGGTGCTGCGTTCTCCAGGCTCCTGATTGAAAAAGGGTGATGAGGCTTGTTTCGCCGCGGTCATCTTTTGCATCCACGTCAATGCTGCTCTCGGAAAGAAGAGCTTCAACGATGTCGTTGGAGCCTTCCAGACAGGCGTAGTGTAGCGGCGTCCTGCCCTGTTTGTCACGCAGATTCAAGTCTGCCCCCTTTCGAATGAGCGCGAGTGCCATCTCTGAGCTGCGTCGTGTGCAGGCTTTATACAAATAATAGCCTCCCACACAGTTTATGATTTCACTGTTCATGTCCCGTCTCAAATCCCCGTCGGAGATCAAGTAACGCCTTCACAACCGAGACATGTTCACCCTTGATGGCTTGTTCCAGAATCCTTTTTTGGAAGGCCTCAAGTGGATCGGTTTGCTGGGTTTCCAGCCAGAAAAGCCTGTCAGCCTTGTTCCTCATCCTCCAAAGCGTTCGAAACAATGGTTCAATACTCCGTCCTACAAAGTCTTCGCTGTAAAACCTCGACATCTCGGCCTTTCTCTGGGCACTTTGGAACAGCTCAGAGAAGTCTTCTGAGTCCTGACCCTCCGCAGAAAGCTGCACAAGATTTTCTGTGGTGGCATATGGCGCGACCATCCGGTTTGCTTGGGATATGGTGAGGTTTTCTGGATGCTCTAAGGATTGCACGCTCTAGTTCCTGCTCAGAGCCCTGAGTCGGGCATCCTCTATAGCCTGAAGCAACAATTGAGTGCGGTGGCATTTTGGCCAGCAGAGGTTGACCAGTGTATCGGGGTCATGCCATCCAAGTCCACTTGATGCACGTTTCCCCCATTGTACTAGTAGAGAAACAAGCCGGTCAGTTCATGGTGGACTTTGATGGCGGCCCAGAATAGGGGAGTCCACCGAGCAGAATCCAAGGAATTGACAGCGGCTCCAAAATGCAACAGAAATTTAGCCACGTCTACCTCTCCCATGCTGGCCGCCCAATTCAGGGGTGTCCACCCGTGGGAGTCCTGGCCGTTGATGCTGATAAGGGAATGTGCACACAAAGCTTCGCTGTCGTTGAGGACGGGGCCAAGGAGACGGTGAAAGCCCCAGTACGAGGCGACATACAAGATCGACGCGTTGTTGGGGAGGCCGGCGAAAATATCTTTTCCAATCGCATGTTGGACATTGTATGCAAAGTGCAGTACTTGCCAGGAACCCTCTCGTAACATTCTGTTCTCTACGAACTGCCTCAGCTCTGGCACACATCTTTCCTCGACGTTTCTCGCATGGTATCCGTAAAAGCGTGCCTCGCATTCCACAAACGGGGGGACTCTTTGGTCGCTCTTAGACAATCGCATAAGTCTAACGCACGAGGATAGGATAGACTTGGGACTGTCGAGGTCTTCATCGCTTGCAATTTCTTCGCTTTCCTGGGCCGCAATGGCGTGCTGGAGCTCAATCATCGTCAGGGGCCTTTTGGCATTGGAGACTTAGTTCAGAGCCTTAAAGGCAAGCTCGCGGCAGCTAGCATTATGCTTCATGATGCGATCGAACGTGCGCTGGTATGCTTACCAATTTCCTAAGACATCATACTCAACTTCGCCGTCTTCTCGCAGCCTCCAGTCGACGTAGAGGAGGACGTCGTCGGGGCCAGGCTGAACGTCAACTCGGCATTACCCGGCCAGATGCTCCCTGAAATCTGTGAGGTCCCGTCTCGCCAGTTGAGACATGTCTCGTGTCCAAGAAAGCAGACTCGGTGCCAGGACAGCGTTGCTCGCTAATGGCGCCGGCTTGCAGGGGTAGAGGAAGGGGGCGAAACCACTCCAGAATCTGCTTCGTTTGGTTGTCCTGCCGCTGTTCGCGCAACTCGCTCGCAACCGAGACGGCGCTCCACCACCAGCCAGTTCCTCAACCCGGCCAAGACACTGATCGAGCAAGACGGGCAAGATGGGTATCCGAATCACAAGTTATCGGCTAGCAGTGCTGAAGAAAAGAGGCCGTGATAGCGATGCAGCATGTCGACATTTAGCCCTAGAGAAGCGAGCACAGAGCCGCACCCCTGCGCCTCGCTGGCTGTCTGCAGTCGGATGAGGGCCGACGTCAGAGCTGACAGCTCTCGGATGTACGATGACCAGGCCTTGGACGAGTTTTTGACGCTGGCGACATATTGCAAGCTGACTTGCGACAATTGGAGAGCCAGCGAGACAAGACCGGCCACCGTCCCCGCGACGCTGATGGGGTCGCTCATGGCGAAGAGTGTTACGGGAGATTGTTGTGGAAAAGGAAGCGGTCTGCCTGGGCGAACTGCTGGTCTTTTGCCGTGGCTCCTTCCTTCCCGGGCTGCTTCGGCACAAATGAAGGCCTGAGCTGAGCAGTGGTGCGGGGTTGCAGCGACGCAATTCGCCGACGCCCGGTCGCGGCTGGCTGCCGAACAGTCGAAGGTGAAGGGGACCACGTGCCGACAGGAATGGGTGTTGTCGAGATGATGGACTGAACTGGCTTGGTTTCTCGGGCAGAGATTCGCACCTTCCTCTGTTGATCAACGGCATCCACAAGGCCCGGAAACCGGTCTCAGGCTTTAACCACACAGGTTTATCCTCTGCAATCAAGCACCTTTACACATTCGAAAGTTTCAAAACCCACTTTTCCTTGCCCCAATCCTTCACAATTAGCCTCACGAACAGTCAAGGTACAAACAAACATCAAGTCGGTTCGTCCAGCTGAGCACCCTTGAACGCGAAGAACAATTCTCCCCACTGTAGGGAGTATACCGACAGGCGCATAGCCCGCGGTCGGATAATCCTGCAGAATGGCTAAAGTCTGCGCCGCACAAGTGACATAAAGGCAGACTGAAGACAGCGCTTGGAAAGGCAGATTCAAGACGGAGCTTGGGAAAGCTTAGTGCCTTGACGGTAGGCCCGACTCCGTGGATCCCCTCCCAGACGTATGTCGCTACTCTTTCTCTCGGCTGGAGATTTCAGGGGCGTTCGTATTCTGATAGGTCCGCTAGACCAGGCCTAGTCAATCCTTTTGTACCAGATTTGGGATTTTGAGGTTGGTGCGGAGCGGTTGCGACGCTGACCAGGACTTTTGTATCTGTTGCGCCGCACGCTAACAGGGCGGCTCAAATGCGAGGCTCGGATAACTGACGACAATTGGTAATATTCTGGAAATGTTGAGTTGATCACAGCACCAGAGAGTGGGCAAAGGGACTTGACGGGAGCTCCGCAAACAAGGTCCGACAGCGAGTTTGTGCATGACATTCGACTGAGCCTCTCTGCCACGGATCAAATCAAGGAGATGCTTCATGCGAGCAGCATCGTCATGACCTGGCGTAGGATTATAGCAGGAGTAGTAGTGGAGATGAGCCGAGACTCAAGGCTTCCTTCAGCTCGAGTATAAATCCCACCTTGACCTCGTCCATCGAGCATATTGTCTCTCCATCACACTCATCAAACCTCACTCACTTGTCACAACAAGAACTAGCAAACAAGCCTACCCAACGATATCCAAGCCTCAAACCTCAACACCTCATCACAATGAAGTCCTTCCTCGCCCTCGCGCTGCCCTCCCTGGCCCTTGCCTCCGCCCTGATCTCGCCCCGCCAGGCCCCCTTCGTCAAAGTCCTCTCGGCCCGCTCCATCAGCAACGGCCCCGGCAGCGGCTGCCCCAGCGACAAGTTCAGCGTGCAGCTCGACGAAGCCGCCAACACGCTCACCATCATCTTCGACGTCTACGACGTCACCCTCGGCCCCGGCACCGACCCCAACGACCGCGAGAACTTCTGCGACTTCGAGGTCACCTTCAACTTCCCCGTTGGCTGCACCACCGGCGTCATCACCACCCGCCCCGGCGGCACCATCCGGCTCGAGAACCGCTTTGAGAGCTCCTTCACGGCGGCATACAGCATTGAGAAGGGGCAGATCACCGCCAGTCCGGCGGAGCTGCGCTTTACTAGTGCGAATTACGGTGCTCCCGTGGGCCAGTTCAAGGACTATGAGAGGGACCACCCTGCTTCGGTGAGGGTCACGGTCAATACCGAGAATCAGCGCAATGTGGTGTATAGGGCGACCACGCGTATTTTCTTGAACCAGCCGAGCATTTCGCCGGTGGAGAACTCGTACTTTGGGGTTGATCATGCGGATATTCTGATTCGGGATGTCAAGGCTTGTTAAGCACCACACGTCTTGGGCAGGTGTCTCAAGTTGAAGTTGGGCAGTGGTTGCGGGAAGTGTTCTATTCGATGTGGTATCTTTAGATAAGAGGTTAGTTTGCACAATCTCACGAGGACGGTTCAAGCCCAAAACTGGCCTCGTCATGTGTCCAGGGGTGACTGCGTAAGCTCGTCAAACGTTAAATTCCATCAGCAAAACTGTCAGCTGTGTGCGACGAATCTGGGCACACGAAATTTCCTTTTTCGTACTTCACCATGTGACTTTGCTCACCCTGGCTCAGGCTCGGCCCAGCCACCGCAGTGACGAGGATAAGTCCTACGAAAAGGTATATAAAAGAAAGGGTTCTAGCTGCTAGCCAGAACCACAAGAGATATCACATAAGCAATACAATCACGCAGTTGCAACCCCTCTCAATTTTACAGAATCCAGTCTGTAGTGTTTCTGACACTACAGGGTAGAGCAAACTTGTTGAGACAGTTTTACAATATTCACGCACGGGGAATGGGCAGTGTAGGATAAGTTCAGATAGGACAAATATCTTTCGCTTATATCAGTGGCGGGAAGTTTAAATGCCCTTATTTCTGTGTACTATCCTAGAGAATGTACTGGGAAACTGTGGAACATCCGACCGGTGCTGGTATATTATGTACCATCCCAAATTTAGGCCATAACTTACCCGCTTTCTAGATTTTGGGCTACCTTTTAACATTAAGTTCATGCACTATGAAGCGAAACAACCCCTGAAGCCGAACAAGCCGGACCAGGGTCACCAAAATTACCTAGCTCCAATATAAAACAGCCACCACTCGATCAATTTCTTTCCGATTCTTCTTCTTCTTTCTGTAACTTATTCGACTTTGAAATGGCTTTACACTAAGGAAGACCTTCGTAAAGCCTGCGCCGAGGCAAAGCGGACCTGAAAACCTCGCTGTCCTCTGTCGCTCGAAGATAGGCCGTCCTCCCACCACCCTTTACCACCGGCTTGACGGAGCTCTGCGTCGTTCGGGCGCCTGTCGGAAAGAAAGGGGTTCAAGGACCCTGGGCATCTAGTCAGCGAAGCTGACTGGACGCCTGGCACTGCCTGAAAGCCAGTGAGCCTGAGCCACGGTGTTGATGAAGCTGAATCCTACAGATTGGTCTTTAAAGAAGCCAGAAACAAGAAGCAGAGCAACACAATCAAGCATTTTGCAACCCATACTTTCCAGCGAATTGAGAGTGCAGTGTTTCTGACATCGCCTAAGAAGATGAACAACAACTTCCTATTACTCAGGAGGGCTATAACTCCAAACATTCTCGGCTCGTCTACTCATGATCTGAGCTCCTCTTCGAGGTGTGCTGGGGCTAGTCGTGTCGTTCCTTTATGTCTTAGGATCGCCTAAGTAAGAGATTCATCAAGGCCGATGAGAGAAAAAGAACATGAAGATATTGCTGGTTTGCTCTTATGCTTGCCACAGAGATCTATTTCTCTCATGGCTTATGGTTAATTCTCCGAAGCATCTTTAGTTCTATATATCTCTAACTTTATCTGCCAATAAATCATTGCTCAAGTTATCTAAACCTTTTCAAGTCCTAGAAAATAACTAGAGGCAATGGCCTTATAATGGTTTACTGTAGATGTGAAGCTCTAAGCCTAGTTTTCAAGGTGCTCTTAATTACTCCGTAACTGGCTAGTTTCTTCTTTGGACAGCTGTCTACTTTCTAGCTGTACATTTTCTCCCCTTCTCAGCTAGTAGACTTAGGAGAAGTGAGTACATTTTCAGCGGAGCTCGTTAATTTAAGTGTCGGAACTAGGCTCCCGAGCAGATAGCTGAGAGATAGTTAGCAGCGGCTTAATATTAAGGATAAATCGTCGTACTGGTATAAAAGAGTCTGAAGCCGCTAGATCTTACACGTTGGGGGGTACAGCCTTAAAAGTATTCTCAGCTTATTTATATAGCACTTGGTAGCCGTTGATAGAAATCTTGCTTAGAGTTTTAGCGGATATTTCTGAGAAAGCTTCTCTTTGCCATATAGAAGTCTCTATGCGTATGGGTCGATAGCACGAAGTTAAAGGGAAACCTCAGACAGCTGTATTTTAATCCTCAACCTCTCCTCTAAAAGGTTATTAGCTAGGATCCTAGGTCTGGATTAATATTCCTTACGGATATAACTTGAGAATTTCTCACGGCATTTATCTCTTCCCCTACATTTCCCTGTGGTGCTTTTTCTTACAGTAGCTATCTGTGTTTTACGTCAATTCCGTGATAAGGGACTGTGTTGATTGCATTTTAATTTAAAGGACGCATCCCTGTACTGTAACTACTGTCTTACCTGTACTGTGACCCCACCAATTGCCCATACATAACCCTAACTCTCAGACATTTCGCTCCCCCCGTAATGCTGTGCCAGCTGCTAAAACGCGACTGCACTTAACCCCCTCAATTAACCACACTGCAAACAAGGCTCACACAACGGAATCTGCGCAAATAAGGCTAATTCTTCCATTTCTGCAATAATCTTACAAATAACTACTAATTATTCAGCTGACTAAGCGCCTTTATCAGCTTCCGCAGCCTCTGATTAGCCTACAATTCACTCTACAATTGCCTCCGTTCCTTACAACTATATAGCTTAGTTACTACTACGCGTGGTTCACATAGTTTTCGTAACCCTATTATTTCCTGCTATCGCTAAGGCCTAACAGCTTTTAAATACCGTTACGGAACTGCCTCTATTTGCAGGAGTCCTTCTACTGCCTCTGGGGGCACTGCTGGACGTTGGAGTACTGTTTATACTGCCTAAAGCTGTCTCTACAACCTGATCTAGCTGCATTCCTTCTTATGATAAGGGCTTACAGCGAATGCTGGGGTTCAGGCTAGACTGACAGCTTGTAAATTTAACGTTACCTTTATTCCAAGCCCTGCCCTTAAAGCTAGATACTGCGGCCCGCTAGCTAGTAATAATAATAGTATTACTAGTTTAATTAAGCAGTGTAGGTGTAGGGGGTTAAGTGGCTAGAATAGTGGCCTAACTGTCAAAATGAAGGGGTCCCTGGGCATCTAGTCAGCGGAGCTGACTGGATGCCTGGCATAGCCAGAGAGCCAGTGAGCCTCAGCCACTGTGGTGACGAAGCCAAACCCTACAGAATGGTCTATAAAGAAGGAGGTTCTGGCTTCCAGCTAGAACCACACAAGCAATTAAATCACACACGTTGTTTCCAAGAGTGCCAGCGCTTCTGACACTAACTGCCCTGTAGGAGTGGTGTGACGACCCTGCAGGCCGTCACTTGGGCCGGGGCGGCCCGACGAATCCCCCGCAGAAGGAACAGTGCGGGAGGACGGAGTACACCGTCCAGGCGCACTGGGCCAGGGGTGCAAAGACCCGAAGCCCCTACGACCAGTAAGGAAGTGCTTGGTGGTCCACAAGGACCGACAACACCAAGCACCATTCAGTTGGCTGCTTGGCCGCAACTGCGTGGTGCACCACCAAGCACAACGGACCAAGCAAGGTACAAAGTACCTTCTAGCCAGTTAGTATAAATAGTCATGGTTGTGCCCACAACCACCGTGAGCGACTCTGGTTCCTCACGCTAATATTCAATTGTTCATTTGTGTCCTACTGTTCAGACTCACCTCTATGCATTATAGTGACAACGACCTACAGTGACATTAAACCCCCGTCTAGGAGTGCTAGCTCAACAAGCCGTCTTCAGAACGCCCCTTACCTGTTGGCGTCCTGCCATACGTTCTGTCTTAACCCGCGCCAGTCCTCTCGAGGCCTGTTTCGGGTACAGGTCGTAATAAGTGGTTCTGTAAGCTTTAAGGTGTTAAGGTTATTAGTGACTTAAGGCGTTTGTTTAGGCTAACCCTGTTGTTCTTTTTAAGCTCTGTGTATAATATTACTGTAGCCGTTTATGTATATAGCGATGTGTTCTCTAGCGCATGCTACCGTTAAAAAGGAGCCACGCTACGTAGTTCTATAAACCGTGCTTCTTTTAACAATTATTAATCTGACGATTTTCACTACCAAGACCTCCTATTAAAAGCTCAATGACATTCTGGCCCTTCGATCGAAGGAAGATAACCTAATCTATAGTTACTTTTCCTTTATTATTCCATGTTAGGCTCTGTTCCATATTAGGTACTATTATATACTAAGTTTTGCTTTATATTAAGTATGTATCTGTTTTTTTACGTTAGTTACATTTATATCCCTCTGATTAGAGGATTATTAATCTGGGAGTCGGCTTTTTAAGCAAACTGTAATGTTCTATAAGTGTGGTTCTCTTATAATTTCTTTCCTATTACGCTATGTTGGTTTCTAGCCCCAGTAAGTCCACTGGGTCAGCGCACTGCGCCAAACCCTCTGGAACCCCATGAATTCCACCAGTTTCCACTGGATTCCAGTTGCCACAGCTGAGCTGTGGAAGCCTCTAGAACCCAGTGAGTCGTACAAGCACTTACGTGGCCTACGGCCACTATTCCAATCTTATATAGTAGATAGAAAGCTCTGGAAGCCGACCACAGCCTATAAAAGGCCCTCTCCTCTCCTATATCTAGCCTTCTATAAGCAAGCAATTTACACTACTCATTCAGTTATATACAGAGGCACTGCCTCTGTACCTCAGGCCTTCTTTTGCTTCCTACAGCGCTTCTAGCGCTGTAGTTAGCTTGGAACAGTACCGCTCTACTTCCTCTAAGCAACAGGCCTATACCACAGGCCTGTGGAACCCTATTGTACAACACGTTATTACACTAGTTTATTATTAAGCACCTTAATAATAAGGATATTATATTTAAAATAATAAGGATAAAGCGTTTACTATTTATAATAAGTTAAATATTAAAATAATTATAATAGTATTTTTAGTATTAATAATATTTTATAACAAGGTGTTTAAATATACTATCCTTTTAATAAATAAACTACTTTTAAGGGTTTAAGTATATATAAGAAGATTAATATAGAGAAGTTAAGATAAGGAATGTGAAAGATATATGTAAATGTTAAACTAATGTGATGGTGTAATAGGGAAGAAATTATAAAGAGAACCACACCTACAGAACGTTATTATCGGCCTGAAAGGCCGACTCCCAGACTATTAGTTCTCCAATCAGAGGGATATAAATGTAACTAACGTAGAAAAACAGATATGTACTTAATATGGAACAAATGTGACGACCCTACAGGCCGTCACTTAAGCCGGGGCGGCCCGACGAATCCCCCGCAGAAGGAACAGTGCGGGAAGACGGTGTATACCGTCCAGGCGCACTGGGCCAGGGGTGCAAAGACCCGAAGCCCCTACGACCAGTGAGGTGCTGCTTGCGGCATGCCGAGTGCTCGCACCACAAGCAGGAGAAACCTTACAAGCAGAACGCTTACGTAATGCAAAGTGCTCGCATAACGAGCACTTGCGACACTATAAGCAAGGTATAAAGTACCTCCCAGCTAGTTAGTATAGATAGCTATAGTTATGCCTACAACTACCGTGAGGGACTTTAGTTCCTCACACTAGTATTTAATTGTTCATTTATATCCTACTATTCAGAACTTACCTTTACGCATTATAGTGATAACGACCTACAGTAACATTAAACCCCTTATCTAAGAGTGCTAGCTTAACAAGCTGTCTTCGGAACGCCCCTTACCTATTAGTATCTTATTATACGTTCTGTCTTAACCTACGCTAGTCTTCTTAAAGCTTATATTGGGTGTAAGTTATAATATAATACTAACATTACAGTTCTAAACGCTATTTATTAAATTCCTAGATATTACCTCCTTCTTACTAATATATTAACCTTAAGAAAAGGTAAGGAGATTAAGGAAGCGTAAGTTTAGCTTTAACTTCTTATTATCGATAAGTTAGCTACACGCCTCGAAAACTTAAACTTTAACTAGTAAGGACTGGTTAAAGAACTTAACGAAGCCTTCCCTAAAGATATTAAGAGCCGTATCGGTCTTATTGAAAAACTCTAGGCTTGACTTAACGCTGTCGAGCTAGAGAATAACGACTTTAGAGGTTTGCAGAAGAAACAGGTAAAGCTCCCCTTACCGTTACGCTTTAAGGGAGACTTTACGCAGCTAGAGTCTTAAATAGCCTAGCTCTAGAGTTATATTACTTACTATAATAAGCAGTTCTTTAAAGAAGAAGGAAAGGTTAAGTTCGTTAAAGCCTTATTAGATAGAGTAACTGCTTACTAATACGAACCTTATGTAAAGATAATTAACGACTTCTTTATAAATAGAGCGCGTAAAGAGGCCCTTAAGACTTAAGCTCTTTTCGATAACTTTAACGTATTTATCGACTAACTCCGGACTGAGTTTAGAGAACTAGACGTCCTTAAGCGGGCTAAGCAGCGGCTTATAGCCTTAAGATAAACGTCTTCAGTCCTTAAGTTCTCTATACGCTTTAAACTGGAAGCAGTAAAGACTAAACTCGGCTAAAAAGCCTTAGTAATGCTATTTTAAAGCGGCTTAAAGGAACACGTTACTAGAGATCTTTACTAAGAAGACTGATTAGACTGTTTATAAGAATTAATCGAGATAGCCATTAAAGCTGACAATTAGTACTATAATTACCATTATCGGAAGAACTTCTAAAAAGAACGGACCCCTTACTAGCTAAGTAAATCTAAGAAGGAGAACTAGTTAACCGCGACAGGTCACTATCCTAGGTTAATAGATATTAGTATAGTAAACCGTTAGAACCGACTTAACTGTAATAAGCTGTAACAATAACAGTAGCAGAAGCAGCCTAAAGACTTATTACAGGTTTAATACTTTAACTGTAATAAGAAAGGATATATAGTATAGTAATGCCTGTTACTAAAGTAAATTAGTTAAAAACTTGTTCCAGAAGGAGGAAAGTACGTTAAGTTTAACTTAGGAGATATTTATATTAGGATAGTAAGTAATAAAGAGGACTATACTTAAATAAATAAGTGTAACTTAAGAGATAAGGAAGAAGAAGAAAAATCTTAAGATGTAATATATCTAGTCCTTATAGGGGTTTTAGAAGAGTTAGCTATAGAGGTGCAGGTTGCAGAAAACCGACTCTAAAGTGGAAACTTAGAACTACTGGAGGTATAGGTCATAGAAGACTGACTCTAGGAAGAAATGTTCCAGTTAGCTATTACAGGCTTTAAAAACCTTACCCTGTAAGCTTAGGAACTGAGAAAGTCCAGGAAAGACCCTAACTTAGACCTTATTAAAATGGTTAAAAGAGTCGAAGAACTAGCCTTCTAGGCTATATAAGTAGTGAAGTAAGCCCTGGAAGGTAAAAGAGAATAAGCTGAGAGAATTAAACTGGAAAAACGGAAGTTCTTCTTAATAGTACCTCTTAAGACTTTTAAGCACTTTAAGTACGTTAAGTAGATTAGCACCCTTACCTCTCTAGAAGAGGGATAGCTTAGGTGGCTACCCTGTATTAAAGCTAGTATGCTTTAGACCGGTACTTTAAAGGTTCCCTAAGAAAGTACGAAGTAAGTATATTAGCGGAAGGTTTAAGAGCTAGAGGAGAAATATTAAGAGTTAGTAGACGAAATAGAGGACCTGTAAGTTAAAGGCTTTACTGTAACGTTAAAGGATAAAGCGGTGGAAATCGGGCTATAACTTTATAACAGAGTTCACTTTGTAAATTAGCTTAAATACTGCTTTATTAAAGAAGACTGTATTATAGAAGAATAAGCTGGATTATTATTACCTGAGTTTTAAGAAAAGGTTTAGGAGAAATAATATATATAGAGGTAAGTAGAAGAAGAGAAAAAACAAGGTACCACTTCCCCTATTCCGTACTTTATAATTACAGCACCTACAGTCAATATTGATTACCTTAATTATAGAGATATACTGTAAATTAATTACGTGTATAATAACTGTACTTTTAATTGGCATTATAGACTTAAGGCCCTTTATAACTACTTCTTAAGTATATAGAGATAGGACTACGTTATTATAAAAGTAAAGTTAGAACTGGCTTATTATTAGGTCTCCTACTTCCCGATAAGAGAATCTGGTAATAAGTAGAAGGTTACCGTAATTAACTAAGCCCCTGTTATGTGTTAGTAAGGAGGAGTGCTTAATAACTGCCCAGTTGTAATATACTTATTACACTTTAACGGAAAAGCTAGAGAGTAATAGAAGCGGGAAAACTACTAACAGATCTAAGAGTAGAAAGACGTTACTGTAATTTAAGCTTACAGAGCGTACTATTGACTTGTTAAAGACTTTAAAAACATTATACCGTTTGAAGTCGATTAGACGCTAAGGCGTGAAAACCTAAGAAAAGTTAATTACTAGGTCTATTAGAGCTGCTTGTTTTTCCAGAAGGAATTAGGAAAAGGTTACAGGCTCTTTAAAAGGGCTAGAAATTAATAGTTTATTAGTTAATAAAAATCCTGAGAAGAAGGAGAGGTATTTAAAGGTTAAGCTAGATAAGACCTTAAGGACAGATAATTACTATAACTCAGATATTAAAGGAGTATAAGTATTATTCCGTTAGTATTGGCTTAATAGACGGAAAAGGGAGGCTATTTAGGGCAAGAGTAGTGATTAATAGCGGAAGTACTTCTAACTTAATATACCCCTTATTAGTTAACTGAAAGAAACTCCTTAACTAAAAGTATAAAAAGGTAATTCCTATTTAGAATAGAGAAGGAGGCCTATATTAATATAATAACGGCAAAGTTACTTACTACTTACTACTTTTAATCAAAGTGGATAGGGATAAATAATAAGTGGACTTTAACGTTACACTAGTTGCTAGGTATAACATAATCCTAAGTCTACCCTAGCTGGAAAAGTACAACCCTGTAATTAACTAGAGGAATAGCCACCTTACCTTTAGCAAGTCCCCTAATTATAATTACTGTTTAGAGAAAGCTAAGAAGGTATTGAACTATTCCAGAGATACACGAAGCATTTAGAAACACGCTGAACCTTCGGAACTAAGCACAGTTTAGGTTAGGTTTACTAAGACAGTTAAAGGACTAAAAGGTTTACTATATTACTTAAATAATAATTTAGAAAGTAAAAAGAAGCTAGAAGCTAATCTACAGATAAGTGAAAAAGTTGACTTATTTAAAGTACCTACTAAATATAAGAAGTTTACCCTATTTTGAAAAAAGATACTGTGACTACTGGACTACGGATTATAAGACCACGAAATTAAGCTAAAGCTGGGAGCGAAGCTCCGCAGCTTCCAGCCCTACTACTTAAACCCTTAGCAGGCTAAGGCCTTATAAGAGTACGTTAATAAGAACTTAAAGAACAGGTTTATTGTAGAGTCTTAATCATTAGTAGGGTACTTAATACTGTTTGTCTTAAAGAAAGGAGACAGTAAGTTATATATAGTTATTAATTACCGAACGTTAAACGAAGATACGATTAAGAATTACTACTTATTACCACTTATTATAGAGATGTAAGAACAGATTATTAAAGTAAATTGGTTCTCCAGCCTCGATTTTCCTATAAGATTTAACTACGTTAGAGTAAAGGAGGAGGACGAGTATAAAACGGCTTTTCGGACTCGTAACGGGCACTACTAGTACTGTGTTATACTAATAGGATTAACAAACACCCCTGCGACCTTTTAAAGCCTTATCGATAGTATTCTCCACCCCTTCCTTAATAAGTTTGTCTTTATATATTTAGATAATGTTTTAATCTATTTCGAAACTTTAAAAGAATACTGAAAGTATATACGATAGGTTTTAATAGCTTTTAAAAAAGTGAAACTAATAGTAAACCTGGAAAAGAATTACTTTTACGTTCAGGAATTAAACTATTTAAGGTTTAGAGTAACCCTTAAAAAGCTTAAAATGTAAGTAGAGAAGATAAAGGTAATTAAGGATTAGCTTACTTTAAAGAATTAAAAAGAGCTGTAAGCTTTTATTAACTTTACGAACTTCTATTACTGTTTTATTAAGTACTTTACGAAAATTGTAAGATTACTTTACGAACTTACAGGTAAAGGAAAGCTGTTTAAGTAAATTAATAGACAGTAGAAAGTGTTTAAGGACCTTAAATACACCTTTGTTACAGCTTTAGTCCTAACCCTTTCCGATTTCTTAAAACCTTTCCGAGTCGAGATAGACTCCTTAGAGTTTGTAATTAGTAGAGAACTTAATTAAGTTTAAGATGATAGAAAACGTTACCTAGTTACCTTTTTATTAAAAGGAATCTACAGCTTAGCCTTACGATATCTAATCTATAATAAGGAATTAATAGCGATCATTTAGTGCTTTGCTAAGTAAGTACTGTATTTAAGCGGTATAGAAGAACTGGTCTAGGTCTTTTTAGATTATAATAACCTTTAGTATTTCCTAACGAAGGAACTTAGCTTATAGTAAACATAATAAGTAGAGTTAATAACTCTATTCTACTTCTAGATTCACTATATTAAAAGAAAAGATAATAGGTAAGCCGATACCCTTAGTTAAAGACAGAACTATAAGGACGCTAATCCAGTCTTAGTTTTTATTATTATGTTCGATAAAGTAGAAAACAGTATATTAAAATATATATTATAAATATTAAATAACTAAACACTAGAATAAATTATTAACGTCTGTATAAACTTATAAATAGAGTATAACGTTTACTAGTAATAATAAGACTTTTAAGTAAGAAGGTTAATAAAAGGAACCTGTAAGTATAAGTGCCCCTTAGAAGACTTCTTAAGGTATGTGTAAGACTGTAAGAAGGAGTGCTTAATATATTTAAATTACAGTAAAACTAGTTATTAGCTAAAATAGCTGTTAGAAGGTGTAAATAACGTATTTAAACTAAGAGTAAAGCTCTAGTACTAAGAGAAACTGTACATTTACGATCTGGACGAACGAAAAGAGTATATTTAGCAAGTTTATAAATCTTAACTTAAAGGATATATAAGCTAAGTTAAGACTTTAACATAAGCCCAGTAAGTGTATACTTTCCTAAGAATAAAGAAGCTAGTTGAGGAAGTGATTAATAACTGTAACGTCTGTTACTAAAAGCAGAATCAACGTTATAAGCCTTATAAGCTTCTCGAACCACTCCCTATACTACAGGCGCTATAGAGTTTAATCTTACTCGACTTCGTTACTAAGATCTTAGAGTCTAAGGACCCTATTATAAGAGTTACTTATAACTAGATCCTTATAATAGTTAATAGATTAACGAAATAGGCCTACTTTCTGCTAACCTTAAAAGATATAACAGTAGAGCAACTCGCTTATATCTTTAAGAAAGAAATAGTTTTACAATACCTTTAGCTAGATAATATCGTTACAGATTAAGATAAGCTAATTGTGTTGAAATTCTAATAAGGGCTAATGTAAAGAATAAGTGTAAAAAGTAAGCTTTTAACAGCATTTTACCTATAGACAGATAGTTAAATAGAGTAAGTTAATTAAATACTTATAACGTATCTTTAAGCTTACGTTAACTTTAAATAAGATAATTAACTTAAGCTGTTACTGACAGTATAGATAGCTTATAACATAACACTAATTAAGTTAACAGGTATATTACTGTTCTTCACTAATTACAGTAAGGAGCCTAAACTCCATTAAAGCCTGCCTACCAGCACCTTTTAAGCCGTAATCTATATAGACCGAATGTAAGAATTACACGACTACTTATAAGCTAAACTTAAGTTTACACGTGAACGAATAAAGAAGTTTACTGACAAATATTAAACTAAGTAACTAATACTTAAGAAAGGACTTTACTACGACGGTGAACGAGTTAAGGGACTAACTCTTTAGAAGGGGGATTATATCTACCTTTTTTCGCGAAACTTGTATTCGAAACGACTTAGTAAGAAGCTTGACTTTAAAAGGTATAAACCGTTCTAAATTAAGAAAAAGGTCATTACCTTTAATTATAAACTAGACTTACCTATTAATATAAAGGTGTAGATTAAGGTTTTTTATATCTTACTTCTAGAACCTGCCCTGAAAGAAGTTCCTCTAGAAAAGAAGATTAAGATTGATGCCGATAAGGATAAGTATAACGTTAAGGAAGTTATAAATTTATAAAGGGGAGGAAATACGTTCGAATATCTTATTAAGTAGTTAGACTATAGCCTTAAGAGTAACTTATAAGAGCCAGTAAAAAATCTTAAGTGCCTAAACCTAATTATAAAGTTCTACCGAAAGAATCTAAACTAACTAAAACTAACGATAAGAACTAGAAATAAGATAAGATCTAATATTTAAACTACTATATTAAAGAGTAAGACTACTGTAAGATTTAAAGCTTAAGAAACGGTAGGAAACTCCTTAGTAGGTATAGAAAGATATTTATTAGAACTTTAGCTAAGGTTATAAAGACCTTAAACCCAGTAAGGAGGCTGGGCTTCTGGAGCTTCCGATAAGCCCTATATAAAAAATAAGCGCTATTAGTAGAAGAAGTTAATAAAAGAAAAAAAAAAAGTCGCTAAGACTCTTATAGGGAGTTAGACCTACAACCTCCCACTAAAAAAGGCAGTCACAAACCAAGTCATAAAGCAACTGCTTGCTATAAAGACCCTACTAGGAAGTTCCTTTAGTTAAAAGACTCCATATCTTCAGGAAGGGCGTTTAGCTTAACCTCCTCACTTTCTTAGAACTTTAATAACTCCGCTTTATAACTAAACGCTTTTGTAACCTAGTCCTTAAGGCGGGACTGCTGTTTATAAAGGTGTGCTAAGCGCGCTAACGCCTTTTAAAGCTTAGCAGTAGCTTTATAGAGCTGTTAAGCAGTAGACTCGACTTATAAGTTAAGACTCTGCTTTTTAACAAGAAGAGCCTTTAACTTTACCTTACTAACATTAAAAGCGTTACACTAAGAAGGCCGGTGCCTCTTTAAATAGTAGTTATAACTGTCAGACTAGTTCGAAACCTAACAGATAAGTGGAGGATTAGCAGACTTATAAAAAGAATAAAGGGATATTTCACTACTAAACGCGTATATGTAAGCTGTAAGGTTTAGGTGACGGTTAGTGCTTTTACCCTATTCCCGTTTTAAGACCTAAGAGCTAGACACTTATTGTATAGTAAAGTAGTGAAAGGAGAAACTTACCTCTTAAGTTCTTTATAGGAAAAGAACGTTAAAAAGGGGGAATTATGTGACGACTTTATAGGCCGTTACTTAAGCTAGGGCGGCCTGATAAATCCCCCGTAGAAGGAACAGTGTGGGAAGACAGTGTATACCGTCTAAACGCACTAAGCCAGGGGTGTAAAGACCTAAAGCCCCTACGACTAGTAAGGTGCTGCTTGCGGCATGTTAAGTGCTTACACTGTGAGTAGGAGAAACCTTATAAGCAGAACGTTTACGCGATGTAAAGTGCTTATATAATAAGCACTTACGACACTATAAGCAAGGTATAAAGTACCTCCCAGCTAGTTAGTATAGATAGCTATGGTTATGCCCATAACCACTGTGAGGGACTCTGGTTCCTCACGCTAGTATTTAATTGTTCATTTGTGTCCTACTGTTCAGAACTTACCTCTGCGCATTATAGTGACAACGACCTACAGTGACATTAAACCCCCCGTCTAGGAGTGCTAGCTTAACAAGCCGTCTTCGGAACGCCCCCTACCTGTTGGCGTCCTGCTATACGTTCTGTCTTAACCCGCGCCAGTCCTCTCAAGGCCTGTGTCGGGTGCAGGTCGTAATAACAAAACCTAGTATGTGACGGTGCCTAGCATGGAACGGAGCCTAGCATGGAACAATAAAGGAAACGCGACTGTGGATTAGGTTATCTTCCTTCGATTGAAGGGCTAGAATGTCACTGGGCTTTTAATGGGAGGTCTTTGTGGTGAAAAATCGTCGGATCGATAATTGATTGAAAGAAGTACAGTTTAAAGAACTGTTAGAAGCGTGGCACTCTGGATTCTATGGAGTTGTAGGGGTTGCAACTGCGTGATTGTATTGCTTGTGTTCTCTCTCCTCCTCTGGCTCTGGCTGGAAGCCAGAGGCTTCTTTATAGACTATTCTGCAGGGTTCAGGCTTCGTCACTCTGGTGGCTAAGGCTCACTGGCGTACTGGCAGTGCCAGGTATCCAGTCAGCTCCGCTGACTAGATGCCCAGGGCCTCTAAACCCCCTTCTTTCTGACAAGAACCGCGCGGCGCGGCCCCTTTTTAACAGTGGCAGGCGTTAGAGAACGCATCGCTATGTACATAAACGGTTGCAGTAATATTGCACACAGAGCCCAAAAAGAACGACAGGGTCGGCCTGAACAAACGCCCCGAGTTAATGTAATGCCTGTCAGTAGATAAGTAGCTCTTAACGTTAAAGAAATCTAGATTTTACATATAAGGTCTTCTTAATCTGTCTGGTTATAGGTTCCATTTCTATCCCGTGCCTCTCAACTTAACGTTTCGATAAGTTCACTATATCGAAGATCAGGATGGTAAAAGGAGCCGGTGCGGTGTTGATGATAGAAGCACTTTGGAAAATCATGTGACACAGGGACTTGCAGCCCCAACCCCCCGGGTAAATACAAACGCAACTTGAAGGCACATTGACCCTGCGCCTCAGCGTCCCAACCCCGGGTCTTGAACATGGCTAAGGAAATATATGATTCTTCCACTCTGTGCCGCAAAATTGCTCTGTATTCTGAAAGCTGATAGGACTAGAGTAAATGCGGTGTCACTACAATGAAACCGCACTTTCAGCCCGGATCCTGCGATGGGGCACTGCCTGGCAAGAATGGCACGACGGGGGTTTAAAGGGATCCTTGTATCCCCCTATCCCAACTTATTTTCTTGGAGGATTGATGCCCATTCAACTCAGTGGCACCTTGCTTTACCCCAAGATTTCTGCATCATGAAGATATCCAGTCGTCAACACATCACCGCCGCCGTCTGGTTGGCGCTGTTTACGTCCGCCGGTACAAGCCAGTCATACGCCAACAAGGCCTTGGTCAATTCAAAAGCCCTGCAAGCGGACATCACCACAAAGGGGCTGATGTCGCACCTAATCGCTTTTGGTGACATTGCGACACAAAACGGCGGCAACCGCGCGTTTGGCACGCCCGGTTATGCAGCGTCGGTTGATTACATTTGGAAGCAAGTGTCCAGCATACCCGGCGCCAAAGCATGGAAACAGGACTTCTCAGTCCTTTTCGACAAGGTCGAGTCGATAGGACTCAGCATTGACGGCCGAAGCATCCCAGTTTCTGCGCTGCGATTCTCTCCATCTACAAGCAAAGAGGGACTCACAGCCGAGGTGGTAGCGGGGCCTGAGGGAATTGCCGCATGCAACGACACCTCTTATGAGAACTTGAAAGTGGTGGGAAAGATCGTGATCATCCAAGCAGTACAATGCGGAGGGAGCACTCCGCTCGTTATTAAGTACCCCTGGGTCAGTCCTTTGTTACCCGCTGCTCGTGCTGGGGCGGCAGCAGTCCTTTTTTACAGCGACATGGAGTCCGATCCCAGCGGCAAAAGTCTTGGTGACGACTCACTAAACTCCGGATTTACACCAGTTGGGTTCCTCTACCTGGCAGACGGACTGAATATCAAGAAGCGCCTTAAAGCTGGGCAGCGATTAGAAGGTCACTTTCAGCACACGCAGATCCTGGAGCAGAGGGCCACACAAAATGTCTTTGTGGAGACGGAGGGCGGCGATGCGGAGAATGTGATTGTTGTGGGAGCTCATCTGGACAGCGTACTCATGGGCCCAGGGATCAACGACAACGGCTCTGGAAGCAGTTTAATTCTTGAGCTCTTCCTCGCGATACAGAAATACCGCACCACAAACAAGATTCGCTTTGCGTGGTGGGGCGACGAAGAAAACGGAGACGTTGGCTCCGATGTCTACTGCAAGAGCCTCTACCATTCAAACGCAGTACACAGCATCCTCGCCTATCTGAACTTTGATATGGTTGCCAGGGCTCCCCACGGAGTTGGCTACGGTGATGGCAACTTCGATGGTAAGCCATTGGAAAGCCCGCCTGGATCAGACACAATTACGAGGCTGTTTCTCAAGTCCTTTCTGGAACAAAACGTTACCGTCGATCCGTCATATAAGACGAGCGGCAGCGATTTCCGTCCATTTTGGATGGACCTCTTCAAGCCGATCGGCTATCTTACCACCAGAGTACATGATGATCCTTGCTATCACAGTGCCTGCGACACCATCGACAACGTGGACCCAGAGGTCATTACGATCAACACTCGGGTGAGTAACCAACTGACCATTTTATCGGGGGCACGTTTCAGGGTGCTAACGTAATCCAAGGCTGCTGCTGATGTGCTGTCGACGCTGGCGGTCAACGGAACAACCTTAATCCCAAAGATTCCTGCCAGCGGATTTGAAGCCGCGAACCCAGGGTAGGAACTTGAAGCGACTTTCAATACGGGTTATTTAGGTCCCAACTTTCATAATGGGGATAAAATATCAGGGACATTATTAAGATGCGAAAGTAACGTTACTGCGACAACGTACGAGAAACGTGGCGACGATGCAAGACTGTAGGATTTAGGCTTCGTCACTATAATGGCTGAGTCTTACTAACACTCTAGTAATGTCGGAAGCACGGCACACTAGATTCGGTGGAATCAATGGGGTTGTAACTGCTTAATTGTATCACTACTCTATTCTTCACAGTTCTGACTTACAGCCAGAGCCCTTCTTTTACAGACCTTTCTATTAGATTTGACTCCGTCACCACAGTGGCTCAAGCTTTCTGTCAGACTGACAGTGCCAGGTATCTAGTCAGCTCCTGAACCCAGATCGAAAGGAGCGACTGATGCCAACCCTATCAATTTCATCTAATTCAGCGTGCCTCGCTTCTGAGAGGAATTGGCAAGTTTGAGACCAGCATGAACAGGACGTTGATCCAAGTGAAATGACGACCGCAAAGAGCTGTCATTCAGGCTTAGCGAGGCCACCATTCACGGCTACAAGATTGAGCTCTCTGGTCAAGCCAGAGAGCGAGGAACAGAACGCAAGCAATACAATCGCGATGTTGCAAACCAGAGTGCCGCGTTTCTGACAGATACTGTGGTAAGCGACAGTGCTGAATGAGTTCCTAATTTTTATTTTTGAATACCTGTTGGGTTGGGGGCGGGATTCGATCAGGGAGTGTATCTAGCGAGGCGGATATTGCCGTGCAAAACTCGCGCCAGAATCGGCGACCCTTGCGTCCAGATTCGGAGACTTCACCTCCATGAACGGAGGTAAATTTGCGGGAAACTCGTACTTGAGCTATAATTAATAACGAGGAACCTTTCACAACGACCTTACAAATCCCATATTTTCAGCTACAGCGGGGCTTTTGCAAGAAGACAGGTTACGTTACAGAGCAGGCGACTCACAACGTAAACCGGCTGAAACCCGGCTAATAACTGTGCAGAAGCAGCGGCCTGCGCACCTTCAACCCCAAGTTCGACATCACCGAGCACGAAAAGAACTATCTGCTGCAAGGCGAACTGCCCGGCGTGTCCCCACCCGGCTCCCACAGTCTTATCCGAATGATGCGGTCCAAGTCATGTTCGTTTGGCCTCTCTTCGGAGCTATTCTTCGAACAAATGCCAAGCCAGAAAATACCGTTAATCCGCTTCCGGAAGCAGTTCAAATTTGAAGCCGTAGTTGTGAGCTGATTGCCCTAAAAACGCGAAAAATGCGGAGTTTTCAACCGATTAGCAGTAAAGCTGGTGATTCTCTCCAATACAACGCCGCGTTACGTGAGCACCATTATTCCAAATCTTCGCGCGGCCATACTAAGAGGGATACAATAGCGGCAACAGCCTTCTACTTACAGCGCCGCTTCTGCCATCTCTGAGCTAAACGCTGAAGCGTGCTGGCCAGCGGCTTATTGGCGGTGGTAACGCGTGACATGGTCGGGAACAGGTGCATTGGCGATGGCTTCAATCTTTGGCACGCAAATGGCTGACTTTTGACTTTAGGGGTTGACGTGAATCTGTGCAGGCGATTATGTCAGCTGCGTGACGAAAAACGCAATCCGAGAGGCCCGTCAGGAGCTAAATAGGTCCTGGCCACGACTCGGAGCCCGTCAGGAAGAATCCCAGCCTTTTATTAGTCAGATTAGCTTTTATGGGGTCGTTCCGAACCGAGCAACTCAGACTCTCGGAACGGCCATTATTTCCCAAGGTTTTCACTCGAGAGCGCGCCGAACGCCACTTGGTTTCAAATGCTCGGTTCAGGTCCGAGGCCACTGGTCTGAGCAAAAGAACGCGCCCTAAGTGGGGCCATGATGTGCGGAAACATTCTCTTCTAGGCTTTTCGGAAGAAGCACGTCGCTCCGGCAAGCGCTGGGTTGGTTTGTGGGCGTCACTGAGCGAGGTTCTCCGGCTAACAACTCTAGAAATGTTGACATAATCGACTCACAGGGTTAATAACATCTATGAATGTATTATTTTTAAAATGTTTATATCCTCTTAAAATATATTTGGTTAACTTTTGCGGGGAATCAGTTTTCGTTTGCTTGTCGCGACTGGCTCTCACAAATTTAAAAGTGCGGTAACGAATGGTAGAAACCCGAAACTCCATGCACCAGCATCTCAGTTGAAGAAGCAGCCGGGCAGTTTGGTCCTGACAGGCTAAGAGAAGGGAGGCTGGTCGAAGCGAGCCTCAGCCCTTTCTGGGTTACATAGTTCGTACATGGTGCATCGGGCTATTTTGGGTGGCATTGTGCAAAAGGCTGGCTCTGGACGTCCAGCTCGGATAGACGTGTGTGGGTACTTTCGCACTCCTTTACACCTGTGACATGGTTATTCCGTAGTATTGCTAGCTTGGAAAAGGGCCCACTGTTAGGGTTTCTAGGCATTTTGCAATAAGGGATAACACGTTGCTTCCTGCCTACGCTAGCAAAGCTAACTGTGGCAGAAATGCAGTTGTTTCAGACGGTCAGGGGTCGTCCCGAAGGATCAAGTCGGTGTCAAATCAGGAGAGCGGGTTAGCCAGCGCTAAGATGCCTAGACAGCCCCCCCTGTCAGGCCGTTGTAGGGCTTAAAATCAACGCGTTCATAGATCTGCAGGTGCCCCGACTGTCGCGGCTCCCCCCTAACCCAGCGCCACACTCGTTTCTGGTAACTCGACTGCAAATATTCGATACTTTGTTAGAAAACATGGCCATGGGTCTAGTCAGCCCCTCCGGTCCGACCAGTGACCAAGGTTCAGGATGGCCCTCTCTTCAGCCGACAAACGGCCATTCGCGTTACGAACCAGTCCCCCTTGCAGAAACACCTCCTTCCCCGTTTGACCCGAGAAAAGAGACGGATCCGACAAAGACACCGGTGTTTAGCGATACTCCTCTGCCATGGAGACCGTTTTATTTACAACGAACTGTCATTCTCTCTTTTACCGTCATCTTTGCGGCCATTCTCGTCGTGATCCAGGTGCTTCTCGCCATCTCGAACAGGAACAATGGGCTTGGAACAGGCTACCGCGGGCAGCAATATCTCTGGATCTACGGGCCAACTGCTTTTCTCACAGTTGTATTGGCCTTCTGGGGCCGGGTCGAGTACCAAAGCAAGGTAGCCGCCCCGTGGATTCGGCTTTTGGCCTCCGGCCAGCCAGCCCTCCCGTCGCAGACATTGCTGTTGGACTATTTGTCGGATTTCCAACCCTACTCCGCGATCAAAGCACTCCGCAGCAAGGACTACGTCGTGTCAATCGCCGCTACTGTCTCCGTCATGCTCAATATAATCATCGTCTTGTCGACCGGTCTGATCACGCTCTCCCGGACCACCGTCGTCCGTAACCCGTATCCGCTGACAGTACAAGATGCGTTTGTCGACAATCCTGGACGGCTCAAACAAGCTGGTACCCTCTCCTGGTACATGTCGGTGGGGATATTGGACGCAAATTTGACTTATCTACCTGGGATATCTGACAAGTACGCCTTCCAATCGATCTCCATGGACGGCCTCCCAGATGGTGCCGAGACAAGCGTTTTTGTGGACGGGCTTGAGAACTCTCTCGAGTGCGAGTCGGTCCAGGACCTTAAGTTTATACATGGCGAGCCATTCGAGGTCCGCGCCGGAAAATTATTGCACTTCTCCCTAAGGTCCCCCGGATGCAATATTGACGACATTATGTTTCGTGGACCCGTGGTGTATTCGTGTCTGTCCAGCCAAAGCAACTGCAGTGTTGCAACGGCCCAGTTTCTCCCGGTTAACTGCGATGGCATCGATGGAAGTGAGGGACGGCGGATGCTTGCTATGTTTGGCAATGTTTCGTGGTGGAACGACTGGAGCCGGAACCACTCCGATTACACGGGTTCCGGCAGAATCCCCACGTACGTCACGTCGGTTCCCAAGTCGACCCAGATGCTATGCGTCCCCAAATACTCAATCGGCCCAGTCGAAGTTATCCACAACGGATCCAGCCAGAGTGTAAGACCCGTTCCTGGAGGCGAAAGAAGAACCCTCGGGTCTGTCAGTGCTTGGAACATCCTGGACGCCTATCTGGATAGCCTCACCAATCCAATCTTGAACCAAGAAGGTTATTCTAAGAGCTACTATTCCAATATCTCGGGTACTCTTGTCAGCTGGGACAACGGGATGCAGTACGCTCTAAAGACCCAGCTCTCGCCTGGTGTACCACCAACAACATTATACGACCCAGCGGCCCTCCGAAAGCTGATCTCGGACGAGTACCGGCGGTCGACAGCTTCCATTGCCAAAATAGCTTTGATGGACCCTGCTGGGGACTCTGTGGCGATACTGGGCTCCATGACGGTTGACGGCGAGCGGCTGCTGGTACGAAGCTGGGCGGCGCACACTATGGGTGGCTTGGTTGCTTTTTGTTTCGTTCTCACCGTCGTCGCCTCATTCCTGGTGACCAAACATGGCATACTTCCTCGCAGTCCAGGTACTACTCTCACATTTGCTTCGATGCTTGTCAGCAGCCCCCAACTCACCGAGAGACTACGCTTTTCTGGGGACGCCGATACGAAAACAATGGCCCGTGTTTTGCAGGGTTCAGCCTTCCAATCTGGCCTTACACGCGATCCAGCCTCAGGCCAAACCCACTTTGTCATTCGGGATACTCACAATGCCCTAAGTCGCAATAAGACCTGGACACAGTTCCGGTCCCTGCAGGCACACCCCTTGATTTTCCACCCTACTACGCGTGTTGTAATGACTGTCATTTTATTCGGGCTTATTGTTACTCTGGAACTGCTTCTTCGGAAAGCCAACAACGAAGATGGCCTTGGAGATATTGGTGGCAATGACACATATATCCGTAAGTCTTGTCGTTACCAGGCATCTTTACACTGAAGCTGACATGGCTGGGCAGACTACACGTGGACGACCATTCCGGCTATTGTTTTCGGATTGCTGTCCCTCACTATCTCGGCCATGGACTTTCGAACTCGTGCTATGGCACCATTTACGTCTTTGAGACCGTCGATAGATAACAAGAACGTCATGGCGCTCGACTTTCTCGACGTGCTAATCCCTCGCGCCATCTACCGAGAGTTCCGCTTTGCCGACTTCGGAGCCTTAGCGGCAACGATGGCCTTCTTGATTGCATCATTTTTCACCACTCTGTCAGCTTCCCTCTTCGGCACGCACTCGCTTGCGGTCACCGGATCCGTCATTCTTTCCGTCAACCAATCATTTGACGTCTTTGTCAGTGCGATCTCGGACAATTTTGCCCTTCCCGCCGCCTCCCTCATTCTCGAGAGCAACTTGTCATACCCCCAATTCACCTACGGCGACATGGCCTTCTTGGAGCTCCTCCCGCCCAGTCTGCCTTCGCAGTCCGATCTTGAGCTGCACCCGTCCAGCCTCGTCATGCAAGCCATCGTCCCCGCTGTCCGGGGAAAGATGGAATGTCGCGAGTACTATTCATCCTCCATCAGGCTGAACCATACAGTCGGGTACGCCGAATCTGGCATCAACGACCCCCTGGGCGTTTGGATCGACGCCGAGAGCTGCTCCCGGAATCCCTCAAGCAACTCTGGTCGCCTCCGACACGAGGCCTACATCTCGACTTACCCCAATATGACCTACTTTGGCGTATCTAAGGAATCCTCCTTTTATACTGACGATTTTGACATACAAGACGGCTGCAGTGATCTCCTCTACATCTGTAGCCACCCACCCACCCCACCCCCTTGTACAAACATCACATACTAACTCCACCTCAGGGGGCAAAATGGACGATACGGCGGACCCCAAAATACAACACGTCTCCGCCCTGGGCTGCAACGTAACTTTTGAAGCCGTCGATGTCAACACCACTTTTCTCAACGCCGTCCTCGACATCGACCCGGCCCATCCTCCAATCCCTATCAACGACACCATTCGCCCCGCCGCCATCGAACGCCTCTCCTCTCGCTCCGGGCTCAACGCCCAAACCCAGATTTACCACTACCTCGTCGAAATGCCTTCGGGTACCAACAACTTGAACACCTTCTTCCAAGTCCTCACAACCTCCCGCTGTAAACACCCCCCGCCCCCTTTCCTTCCGTTCCATTCCACCCCACCCAATGCCATACGAATACTAACAAGCCCTAGGGGCAATTCCCCCCTCCCACCTCGGCTCCCCCTCCACAGGCGCCGAGGTAATCGCCGCCATCAAACACCAACACGGCATCATCCAAGCCCAGGTCCTTAACACCAACCGCCTCCCCGCCAACATCTCCAACTCTACCCTCTCCGGAGCGCAGCTCGCCGCTGGGGACGTGGAAGAAAACCGCATCATCAACGCGACCATTGTCTATTCCAACGCCCGGCAGCGAGTGGTGCAGGACGTCGTGTCGACGCGCGTGCTGCAGGCCCTGCTGGGGACGACGTTGGTGCTGTTGGTGGTGAATTGGGTGCTGGGCCGGGGCGCGCCGGTGCTGGCGGGAAGTCCGACGAGCGTGGCGACGAGGGCAGCGCTGGTGAGTGGGTTTTTGCGAGCGAGGTTGTTGCCGAGGGGGGCGGAGTGGATGGGGGAAAGCGAACTG
>Ga0247770_1000544_pt1 | contig 35766 bp, 46 predicted proteins | sample UWRJL136409B6_FD_179943 | JGI IMG/M metagenome (GOLD analysis project Ga0247770, IMG submission 179943) | Plant litter microbial communities from Arlington Agricultural Research Station in Wisconsin, United States - UWRJ-L136-409B-6 | ecosystem: Environmental > Terrestrial > Plant litter >... | reverse complement strand
GCTGCAAAGTGGTGGTTGTTGCAAGTTGGTGATGGAGGCTTTTGCGCGGGGAGGCTTTTGCACGGGGTGGAAAATTTTCGTTGGGGTGTGCATTCTGGCAGCTGCCAGAGATTGGGGGGTGGTGTCCGGGGGTTAGGGTTATGTATGGCGGTTTTGGTGGGGCTACAGTACACGGGGACGTTGCCTACAGTACACAGATATGTTCTCTTGCTAAATCTGACGTCTTTGGCTCCAGTTCCAGGCTGAATCGTAACATTTTGGCGAGATATGTTGATGAATTCAGGATTGAACAACAGGAGGAGTGTTTGTAGGAGGTGTGTAAGCGCGAGACTTGGAGGACAGGAATCTCCAACGCTCAGGAATACACAAGACTGTTATTTTCAAAAATGGGACACATTTTGGCCATCTTTATAGATGGGTCCAGTTCTGGGCCCCCTCGGCTAGAGTTGTAGTAATTCGGCAGACTACGCCGCAGCCTACCGAAAATGGTAATTAGGGTGAGCAAAGGTGAGTGAGCCTGAGCAAATCCTGAGCAAGGACTGAGCCGAGCCCGAGCCGGGGTGAGCGACGTTACGTGCTCGAGGTGCGAAAAAGGAAATTTTGTGTGCCCAGATTCGTCGCACATAACAAGCATTCCGATCTCTCCCGGGACGGAGGGTTCAAGTACACTCTGTGGGTTTGCGACGGGCCCCTATCCTGCTGCGACCCATGACCCGAGCCTAACATTGTATCCCAGTGAACCTATTGTCAGAGGCGACCCGGGCAACACAACCACCCTGAGCCACCAGACGAGAGCCACCACGCCCCCAACTACCGCAAAGCTGATCCACCAGTCAAGAAGGCCGAGGTCTTCTCGAAAGTCTGTGGCGTTTCCGATGCTCATGTATCCACCCCAGCCAACCTTAGAGGCGATGGGGCTGGAGAGACAGTAGCAGTTGAAGAACATACCTGAGAGCTGTTATTGAACACTTGTCAGCCGTAGTCCACTACTTGTCGTGTTATTATATTCAACCCCGAGGCCTCTTACCTGCATCACAATAGCAGCGACTAGCCAAATAAACGCCACCCCATTGAAAACGTACGCCGTCGCCTTCAGCCACCCAAGCTGCTTTCTTGGGAACTGGACGAACCAAGATATCGAACTGAGTGCGCCGTATAAGAAGCAGCTTCCGGACCAGCAGCCAGGCCCGACAGTAGGAGTCATGAAAGCGAACATGACCGCCATCATGATCTCACTCCACACCAAGAGCAATGCTGCAGTCGCGGTTGCATACCACGGGAAGGGCTTTGGTCCTGCAAAGTGGTCTGCGGCGTTGGCGCCGCAGTCGTCGTACGCGCCGATATCGTTTCGAAATCTATCTCCTTCCTCCTCTCGTGTCGCAGCCATGACGGCGTGAACAAGACGGGAATAGTGCATCGTTCGGCCCTGGCCGACGAACTTGCCAACGCGAAATGTCTTCGGGCTGTCCGCATTCCACCAACGCTTCTCCAAAGACAGATTCTTGATTGATGCTAAGGAGGGATCAAGCCTTCCAGCCATTGTACATGTTTTGATAACGTCGACGTTATACAGCCAGCGCGATAGAAGTTCCCTGTATCGGTTGCTTGTCAGTATCTGATGCAGCTAAAACCACGAAAGTGTACTTCACTCACGCCGTCCTTTCTGATGAAATCGGGTTCCTATCAATGATTCCGAAGGCCACCAAGATTGGAAGCCACAGTACGAAAAGTCCAATCGACATGTACACCACGTCAACCCCCTTGCCGAGATCCCCAAATGCCAGCACAATAGAGAAAATAAGCGCAACTAGGAACACGGCGAGGCTGCCCAGTGTCGGGATGACACTTCTCCGTCGCAGCATCCGTAGTTGGTATGCCAGGTCGGTCAGAAGATCCCTGGTCAGTAGCATGTCGAGCGGCTCGTGGTCTACCAAACCCTCGGCTCTCGTATCAGCCATTTGCCGTGCTACCTCCAAGCTAATGTTTGCACGTGGGCGAAACAGCCCATAGATAAGGGTGTTGAAAAACAGAGTTTCGTAGTCGTCCTCGCCATTATCCTTTCCGCCCCATTCCAGTATGTTCAAGTCAAACTAGTTCAGGCAGCTAAGGACATAGTACTCGTCTCTGCGGGCGTCCTCATCCGCCGCCGCCCGTCGGTGGCACCAGCGGATCTGCCATACATTCCACAGGGTTGCCGTCAGCGCCGTCGGTGCCGAGCCAAGCCAGCTGCAAATAGCAACAACTCTACTTTTGATCTTTTGCTCGTGGTAGGCCTCGTATGGGAGATTGAAGAGGATTGCAAACGGGAAGACCCATGTTGCGGTCAGCGACAAAGCTCCGGCGGGCTCGGCGAGCTGGATTTGCGGACCGCAGAGGGCACGACAGCCTGTTGGGATGTTCAGCTGTTGAGCGCGAGATTAGAGGCTGGGCAGGGGAGTTAGGTAGCAGGTACTCACCCTCGAGGGTCAACGTGAGAAACTCGGATCGGGGGCACGAGGACTTGAGATACATCACAGGCCCCAAATACATGTAGCCAAATTCATAGATGGTGGTGTTGTTAATCTCACCCAAAGGGCCAGGCACAGAGAGGGTACCGTTGAGAATAGAGTGGACTACCTCGTTGCAGGTGTCAAACTGGCCCGTAGTGACAGCGTCACAGAATGAAGCCAGGACCAGGGTGGCAAGGAAGAGAACCGCCCACGGCGGTGTAAGTTTTGGCGTCATCACTGCTGTTTCCTGCAAGAAAAAAACAACAGACGTTGGGCCAAACCATCTCCATGCCCTCTTGCTGAGACGTCTTGCCGCCCATTTGTACTCCAACGACGTGACTATGCACATTCGTGACCCCTCACGAGGCAACCGAACTTCCTGGTAGCTGGGCGATGGCGCACCGAGAGGCCGCAAATCAAAACCTCTCCGGGGCGCCAGATGCAATGCAGAGGCGATCGACGGCCTCTTATCGCGGCCATTTTCTGATTTATCTTGGCCTGTATGGCGGACAGCTGGGTGCGAGGGCGCTCCCCGACAATAGGTGGTGGAGGCTGTGCAGATAGGCGTTTGCAATTCGAAGGGTTCCTGATGGCCACAGACCGACTCACCGAATCTTGAAACGACACCTCTCTTCCTGTAGCTGATGGGGCGCGGCCTAGGGCAAATTCCATATCCCCATTCAACATGTCGCTTCCGAGCCTTTTGGTAGTATTGTGCTGCTCGTCATCTGCGGCCCAGCTAGTGTTGAGGATCCCGGACGTCCCCATCAGCTGTTTTGATTGTCATCTGTTGCACTTGGCTTCAACGAAGATGGGGTGAACCGCAAACCACAGCAAAAGAAGAGGTCCAGCGGTGACCGAGGATGTCTGTTGCGTTCTGGGAAGGCACGCGTGCGCAACGCAGCATATGAGTGGACTTTCCCGTGAACCAACAACCTTGCTCCTGCGCATAAAGAGCACTCGCCCATCGCACGAATGAGCGGGCTTGACGATATCTCATATAACTTCTCGGTCAGTCGGTGACACGCGTCAAGTGCCCCAATGCCCGCGTTCTTGCATACCACTACGGCAGCGCTTGGCCAACGACAAACGGGAGAAGCTGCGATGCCAAGGCAGCCTGCTTCTGGGCAGCGCCCGAGGGGGGGGTGCAGTTTCCGATCAATCATTTCCCACGACACGAGAAGATGCGTGCCTTGCTCTTCGAGACAGGGCACGCCCCGCATTGCAAATGGCATTTCCTTATTCTAACTACGACCCTCGCTTGCCCCGAGGGCGAGAGATTGTGTATATCTTTTGCAGACCGCCGCTCGCCTCTAGCCTGCTATGGGACTTCCACGCCTGATATCACAAAATGGATGACGCACATCGCATCGAGGTAAGTGGTTTAGAGCCACTTTCAGCTTCAAGCTCTTGGGACATCTCAAGCTGGCTTGGCATCAACAGGGAAGATGTGATAGGGGAGGGGAGCGAGAATGGGCGGTTCACCACGAAGAAAATTCGCCTTTTTGTTTGTGAGGCGAGAGACTAGGGGAATTGGAGGCAATGTATGACTTTCACCTACGTTTGGCACCGCACGCACTTTACCTCGATGCTAAATGTCTCAATACAGTTACCATTAATAATGAAGAGGCCTTCGCGAGGCTTCTTGAGGTCAGTAATGCCGACTCCTAAACCGGAAATCTTGGTGCCCCCAATACTGACTGCTTGTAGGAAACTAAGAGACAGGATATGGGCACTTCCAGCGGGGAGCCGGGAACGAACCGTCTGATGTATTTCGTCCCTAGCCCAAATCTGTCTTCGAGCTGGCTTAACACGGAGTAGATTCATCGAATTCTCTCGGATGGATCGACGAAAGAACTTGAAGGCTGAGAAACGGAGGCTGCATGTTACGAAAAGCGCCTTCACAAAGCTTTGTGACACGTTCCACGTTCCCGCGAGCTTTGCAGAGACGGTCTTACGAAAGAACCAAGTTGGGAGAATGGGCTTTACTTCCATCCTTCACCCAGATTCAGAGGGAAAACCAGAGACGTTCGGTATGATCTCAAGTGTCTTTTAACCTCAGTCCACCGTGACCCGCACTGACAAGAGCTGGCACTCGCAGAGCTAGCATACCGGTACACTGCGTTGCTGGGAGAAAAGTCAATGGATCTCAACCAAGACCTCCACTACATCTACACTCGCTACCACGTCAAGACGCACACCACCTTCACCCTGTGCATTAATCCCCATCAAAAGGCCATGGATTTGTGGGTCGGCCATCGTCTGAGTTCACGCTCTCTTAACCCGTCGAATCCAAATGCGGGAGTGGTGCCGGCGATCAATTCCGTGGGGGCTACCAGAGCTCAACCTGACTGCCGGAGCCCATTGGCATATCACATACTCCTGACGCGAGTTAGTTTGGAAGATTGGAAGGTCTGGCTCGAGAGGCAACGCAGGGAGCTGCTTTTGATTGTAAAAGAGAAAGCACTGTCGTGCGCGCCGGGTTTAGTGCCACTTCCCGATTGGGGCGCGGTGTCACGTGAACTGGGAGCGCACGAACCATCTTTGAAACATACGCCTAGCGTCCACCGATTTCTCTCTCCCTCGCTGGCTTTCTCTCCCTCTCACAATTTACCCATTCCCAGAACCATCATAATGGCGACCCAGGCTGACGAAGATTTGCGCCAAAAGCTGGAGTATTTCTGCCAATCCGCATCACCACAGGACCGAGAGGCACTTCCTAGATTCCTCGCAACAAAACCGCCAAGGAACGCAACTCCCAATAGCGTAATTCCTCTAACAGAGGAAGCCCTGATCCGCCTGGACCTCGCGCGCCAGCTGCAGAATTCTATCAGAGAGGTTAACGGTGTACCGGGTTGGAAATTTAGCGCTTCGCACCTTGGCGTTATTTTCGTGATGCCGCTGGACATCCTAAAGCAAATCGCACGCACGGGAATAGTTCCGAATTTGAGATCCGGAGCAGCTGATACTCACCTTCAAAGAGTATCTGACTTAATAAAGGAGTGTAGGTTAACGAGCTTTTAAGTTTTAGTAATTTTATAGCTAATATAAATTGGTTAGTTCTCGATGCTACCAGTCTGGAAGCCGATTCGCATCTCCCATCAAAGGTCGCACAATCTCGCGCTAGCAAACGGGCCAAGTCGACCACTACTACAACATCACAAAAACGCACTTACGACGAAGGTGGAGGGGACCGGGACACACGTGAGGCAGATAAGGTATGTTATTTGTTCTGTGGTAATTATTGTGGTAATCAATATACTAATCGTGCGTTATAGTGTCGTGAGCGAGAGAACAGCGCCTGTCTGTTCACTGGCATGGCGGACCCACATGCGTGCCACATCATGCCGTTCTCATTCAACTCCAACCTGCAGAATAGACGACGCCTGGGCACTCTTATAGATGCAACACAGCTCTTCGGCGATCGTCCCTGGCCAGAGCTCCTGACACAAAAAGTTCGATCATCCGATTTTGCTTGGAATATGCTAGCTGTCAGTCCTCAGCTGCACGTTTGGTGGGCTCAGGGACGTTGGGCAGTGAAATGCTTAGGAATCACACCAGTTAACAACCAACATATACTGACGCTTGAATTTCACTGGATGCCGCAACGAAGCCAGTTGCCCCAAGGCAGGGAAATCGACCTCGATAAAGACGAAGGGGAGCAAATGCTTAAGGAACTCACTACTTGGAACGGTGACACAAACGTGACGACGTCGGAAGACCATGGTGTCATTGCTATCTCAGATGCCCGCTCTCACCAACCACTCCGATCAGGGCAGATTTTCGAAGTCAGGCATAGTACTAACGACGACGCCGAGAAAATGAAGGACATGGTTGACCTACAATGGTACCTGATCCTTGCTTGCAGTCTCGCTGGCGCTGCAGACCCACCGGAGCTTGAGGACGATGAGAGCGATGATGATTTCGACCCGAACACGCTTAAGATTGAGCCAGAACACGACACCGGGATAGACACCGGGATACAGAAGTGGCTTAAGGGAATCGAGGCCGCCCCTCCCCAGAGCGCGCAGCCAGTTTTGACTTCATTATCAAAACCCGGGGCAGTTCAGGAGTTACCTTCAAGCAGCACTGGTCCTGGAGTACTCGGCTCTATTACTAACCTTGCCCATCGCCGATCAAGCTGAGGGGGTGGTCACAGTAGGTGGCTTCGACTGGCGCGTTGGGGGCATCCAGCATCGCATGGGAAGCTCAGCGGGACGGCTCAGCCATGATCACTATTGCCGTGGTGACTATGATATTCCTCCCTGGAACGTTTGTATGCGTACGTCCGATCCTACAACCCCTCTATGCCAATACCCATCTCTGACCGTTGAATGAAGTCTTTCTTTGGTACCGCGTTCTTCCGGAGTTCGGATGATACGTTCCAGGCTAGCCCCTTCGTATTCATTTACGTAGCTGCCGCTCTTCCCCTGACCATCATGGTAATCGTGTCTTGGCTGTGGTGGAGGAAGCGGCGACATGCTCGGAAGCAACGGGATTTTGAAGCAGGCGGGATATCAATGTCTATTACCTAGGTCGGCGTTACACTGGCAGACGCTGGTGCTGCGTTCGAACCCGCCGACAGGAAGCACTCAGTTGTTGGCGCCCAATCGCCGCAGAGGGGACCTTCTACATGAGAGGCACGGTAATAAACGGGCAGAGGCCCCGGTTCAGATAGACATTCTATCTTTTTGTAGGGCATTTGTACAACAAGGTTGCTTGAGCATGTGGATGAGTCGGAAAGATGAAGCTTGGCAAAGAGACACAGTCGGTAGCAAGGTTCAAGCAAACTGGTAATTTTCTCGACATGGTCGACGACACTTTGAATGTGCAGAATGAGTTTGAAGTACTGAATCCAAGTCAGACTAGACAATGCGTTCTTTATGCGTGCCTTGAATGGCCGTGTTGATTGGTTGAGAAAGCGGCAGCGGCCTTTCCTGGACACTCCTACCGCCCCTACCGCCCCGCACCGCATCGGCCCACTTCGCTGCCGACGACGTCAGAAGCCTGCCTCCAATTGACATCTCAGCCCTTCTTTCCTGCCCCCTTACTAAGACACGCCATCTTGCCCCGGCCACTCCCCGGAATGAAGAATGCGCTGACAGGCCTGCGAATTCTACAACGGAGACCAACCGCTACAGCACTGTGGCTCGCTCACGAACAGCCCGTCGGACGCCTCAACAAACTCGCGCAACTCAGGCCCCACATTGCTCCCGCGCCGAGCAGCAAGCGATTTTTCTCGTCGCGCCCGACGCAGAGCGGGGATTCTCCTAGGAGGACGACATCATCCCACTATTGTGCAACCCACCACGCCACGATCCTTGCCAAGTCGTTCACCATGGCCATGTCGACGTCAGAGTCGGCCCTCCCGGCGCAGGAGCAGGCTCGGCTCGTGGAGGAGTCCAAGCGCCTCGCGGCATACCAAGCCGTCAAGGACCACCTGCTCGCCGAGTACACCAAGGTCGGTATCGGCTCCGGCAGCACCGTCGTGTACGTTGTTGAGGCGATTGCCGCGCTCGGCGCCGCTGCCACCAATGGGATGTACTTCTACCCGACCGGTGCGCAGTCCGAGGAGCTGATCGAGGCTGCGGGCCTGAATCTGCAGTACATTAGCAAGCTGCCGGCAGGGCAACAGCTGGATGTTGCCTTTGACGGGGCCGACGAGGTAGACGACGACCTGAACCTGATCAAGGGCGGCGGAGCATGTCTGTGGCAGGAAAAGATTGTCGCGACGAGCGCCAAGAAGTTCGTCTGTGTGGCTGACTTCCGCAAGCTCTCGCCGCGGCTCGGCACCAGCTGGAAGAAGGGCATCCCGATCGAGGTGCTCCCCATGGCGGCGCCGCGGGTGCTGGACGCGCTGAAGCAAATGGGCTCTCACGGTGCTCGCGTCCGCCCGGGACTGCCGGGCAAGGCCGGGGCGATTGTCACGGATAACGGCATGTGGATCATTGACGCGCCCTTTGCGCCTCTTTTGTTGCCCAAGGACAGCGACAACGGCATCCACGCCGGAAACGAGGAAAGTGGGGTGTGGACGGTGGATGCTCTCGCCGACCGGCTCATTAAGCTTCCCGGTGTTGCGGAGATTGGGTTATTCTACGGCCAGAGTGGGTTGCAAGTTGCCAGCGGTGCACAGAAGCCCGTGGCCGCGTATTTCGGAATGGCAGACGGCAGTGTTGAGGTTAGGAAAGCATCCAAGTAATGGGCTAAGCAAGTATGCGTGAACTAAAAACAGCGTACAATTCGAAACATACTTCTGGGCGCAGTCAACAGGGTTAGCATTGCTGCAACAAAAGTGAAATTGCTGCGTAATGGCCTCGTGATAACCGACCGGCTGTTCCGGGTTACGATCCGGGAGGCTCCGGGAGCTTGCCAAATTTGATGCAGGTCTTCAACCGTCGTAACCCCATACCATTTGGGAGACCGGGAACATAGCTGCTTCTCCCCAAACTCTTCTTTAGCAGTCCCACGGCAAGCAGAGGCACAAAAGCCCTACATCGGGAGCTAGATACTTGATGTCACCAAAGAGTGTCAGCGATGCGACGGTTAATCGCCCGCGCGCCGGTCTTCCCCCCCACCATTCGGCGGCGATTTTGGTCAGTGTGACGCATCGGTGACGAAGCTCACGGCGCCGGTCGGTCGCTGGGGTGGAGTCACAAGCCGCAGGGGCGGGGTCATCTCTACGATTCGGCCATCTAACGTCGAACGGGAGACGGCATGGGGCCACGAATCCTGGACAGGAGCGGTTTTGCAGGTGCTGGGTTTGCGCATTCCATTCCGCGGGCCGGAGCTCAGGAGTGTTTCGGCTTTTTATGGAGTGGGCCTGCCCGCGTCGGTGCATGTCTGTGGCCCGAGGCCAAAGTGCCAAGAAAGACGGGCAGTTGGGGACCGTTCTCGTGCACATAGAGGCCCCAACTGCGAGACGAGCGGGCGGTCGGCGCGTTGCTGAACCTTCCGTTTTGTGCAACCCGCACGCCGGCCCGGATTGGACGGCAGCCAAGGGGGGAGGCAAGGGGTGTCGAGTGTGCCTGCCTTTCTATCTAGGTACCTACTTCCGTATTTGGCGTGCCAAAGACGACTTTGCTCGTTCCCAAGATGCAGCGCAATGGCATTGGCGATTGCTTCGTCTGCTCTTCTTCTTCGTGGGTGAGCGTCATCAGGTAATGTTGGGAGGCGAGGCCGCGCAGGCCGCCGTCCGGGTGCTGATGCTGAGGTGAGTGGGTGCGTGCCAGAGTTAATGCCAAGGTGGGTGGTGTCCAGGTGCGCAGTCCAAAGGGGCGGAGGCGCCAGCCGCCGGGTCCGTCTCGGCTTTGCGCCCAGCTGAGCTTGTGCAGCCTACGGCTTCGGGATCTCGGAGCTGAACACAGATGAGAGGTTGATCGCTGGCGTAGCGAGCGGTTTGAACAGGCGAGCCCTGCGTTTGACGAAATCGCTATCGGACCATCCATTCGGGCAGTCGCCAACATTTTGTATCACCTCACTTCCGCTCTCGCGCCTCGCTGAGAAGCAATCCTGAATGCGACCGCAGTATGGATTGCCACAACGGAAAAGAAGCGACGGCTCGGGGGCAACCCTCCCCTCCCCGCGCGTCGGTCAAGCAACCGTGAGACGTGACCGCAAGTGCGTGCTTGTCCGAGGTAGTGAACAGGGGGGTCGCATGAGGGAGGATCGGCCTCGTCGGGACCGCTGGAGCGTTGCTTGGACGCGGCGCCAAGGTTCAGCGGGTCCATCTGAAGCGGCGGGCGAGTCCGGGGCAGACGTGTAAAGCGCATCGACCAGAATCCCAGGCGGAAGACGCGGAAGATCCGGACCTGTTGCACCATCTCAACCGCCCCAGCATTATCTATCACCAGCACCTCGCCTGCTTCGGGGGGGGGGGGGGGGGCGGGGTGTGGCAGCGCTGGTTCCTCCCGCCACGACGGTGCGGCGGTGCTTCACGGTCGGATCTCAGGCTTGTGGGACGGAGGGCCGTTGCCGCCCGTTCCGCCTGATCTTTATTCACGCACATGTCAGGCGAAGTGGTTCATAGCTAGAGCCGCACCGGTTGGTTACTTTCTCAAGGTCGGTATTAGACAACATGTCGAATGCGCGGGCGGCAAATACAAAGCTTCAAGTCCTTCGTCGGCTCCCGGAAGGTCCGGATTGGACAAGAGATACCCGCATTCAGGATAAAGCCGGGCCCCAGCATTTTAGATTGTTGTGCCGAGTGTCAATGGCGCTGGTCATGTCGGTACTGCCCGCGTGAGGAGTCGTCTCTCGACGCGCTTTGATGGGAGGTGGGGAAAGGGGATGACCTCGGCGGCAGGCGGGCAGCCGGCGAAAGGTGCGTTGCCCCTTGCCGTCGGCCGTGCCAGAAGCGGAATCAGCCAGAGGCAGGAGTAACGGGCGAGGGCGGCCAGCGATTGCATCTGAGACAAGGGCAGCCCGGAGGCTACCTAGGATAAATGGGAGCACCGCCAGACGTTTGCACCAACGCGACAGTTTAGCCTGTGCCGCTGGCCGTGGGCGGGCGCAGCGCAACCTGGAGCAGCGGGCTCTGCCTTGCTCAACACACGCGATGCCGCCGTCGACGTGGCGGGAGTTGGGGACCGAAGGGCTTGGTGCCCGCTCCCGACCGCGGGGCCTAGCCACAGACTGCCCTGAGTATGCCCTTGCAGCCGGACGAATGGCGGCATGTATTTCCGATTATGAGAACGGAGATGGAGGATGGAGATCGTGGCCTCTGTCATATCCACACTCAGCAGTGCCCTATTTTCAGCGTGCTGTTAAATGAGTGCCTGGTCCCGAAATTTTCGTGGGTGCCGCCCGAGTGCCGCCCGAACAGGACCCATCGCCCGCATTCCCTCCACCTACCTAAAAGGTTAACCTCGGGCCTTTCGCTCTGCCCAAAGCAACGCATAAGCTTCCGTGGATACTCGCAAAGTTGAGAAGAAAGAGGACCTGCAATGGATATGATAAATAACGGCGTTCTCTTTGCTCCAGTTGGAAGCAGAGGACGTGGCATGCAGTGGTCCGGGAATTGTGGAGCTCGAGGTTCGCCGGTGTGGTCTCCGCGAAATGGAACCCGTCGAGTTGTTTTTGTGCGCCTGCGCCGGCCCTGGCACCCGTGTTTCTGTTGCACAAACGTTTGGTGGACGCGGTCCTCCACTCTCGATAGGTAGCAAGAGGGATTTTGCCTGGTCGCACCTAGGAGCCGTCTCAGCTATTTTGTGATTGGGCCGAAAGGACCGTCGCTGCTGGAGACGGCGCGCCTGGTGCCGCCCTCCCCCCGCGCTGATTGATTCTGTCGATGCATACCAAAAGCCGCGGTGGGCATTGGTGGGCAGTTTTCGCTCGGAACCAGAGCGTATGATGACGAGAGAGCAGGCTTAGCAGCAGCAGTGCGTCTCTCGGCGGGCAAGCAATGGCAAGCAAGCATAACCCCGAACGGTGACGCACACTGACAGGCTTGGGCGTGCGGCCGCGCCGGAGCCAGGAACCCACTTTGCGCCAGGAGATCCGTCTGCAGCCCGGAAGGCAAACGAAAAAAGCGCCGCGGGACGCATTTGCCAGTTGGAACTCTCCCCTCATCACCCGGGAGAAGGACTCCGGGTTTTGTAAACCAAATGTACCCGAGCCAGGCAGGCGGACGGTAGCACAGCACCAACCGTCGCAGTGCCGCTGGTGTCGCAGGCCCGCGGGCGTGGCTTCGCTTCATTCCCCTTGAGACCACGCATCAGGCGAAGGTACCAACCTGTTAGGCCCGACCGGGAAAGGGAGACCGACCCGACCGGGCGACGGCCAAGGCAACAGCTAAATTAATTGGGGCCAGCTCCGTAAAGAAGAACCGCAAAGAAATAAAGACGGAAAAAAGAACAGGCTTTTTTTTTTATTAAAAACAAAGGGGGATGTCGCTCTCTCATTGGAATGGAATAGCTGTCGATGCAACGATGCATTTCGTCGCGTCGCCGGTGACGGGAGCGTGCTTGCTGCTGCGCCGATCAGCGGCGGGGCTGACTCGAGCTGGGTCGACCGTGCTGAAGTTTCGCCGTGTGTCTCGGTGTCGGCCACACGCAAGAGTTCAGGGCGTGCCTTCAGGTGGGCCGACAGCGACCCCGGTCGGAGGGGGCCGCATCGAGCGCTGAGGACTGCCTCGCATCTAAAATGGGAGGATGTTGCATCCTCGACCTTCTACTTGCAGGCGCACTTTGTTGGCGGCTAGGCGAGCCTCGCCGTCGTGTTTGTTGCCAAGGGCCGTGCTGCCTGGCGCGGTGGGCGTCGGCTGAGGACTTGCCCATTGTGCTGGGGGGGACGGGCGGCGGGCGGGCGGGCTTGGTGGTGACTTCCCAAGTCTTGCACTGGAGTCTCCACTCTGGCCCACGTCCACCGATTTCCCTTGGACCCCGGCACCATCAGCCGATCCGCCCGCTCGATTGTGGCCTCCAGGCTCTTTGCCTCGAGGGCTGCCGCCGCCTCCCTTCCCTCGCTTCCTGAGGTTCCAAGTCCGCCCGAGCCTTTTTACCCCATCGCTCCCCCGTCCATCCTGGCCTTCCTCCCTTTCCCTCACCTCCCTCCTCCGCGACCGAGCCATCCACCGCACCGACGACAACACGGCGCCGCCACTCATCCGTGTCTCCAGCCTCTCAATCTCGTCGCTGCGCGCCCGTGACCTAAGCTATCTGCCTTCGGCGCAGCTCCGGGCCTCTGTCTGTTGCGCCGGTTGGTCTTCCGCGTTTTTCACGCCTTCGCTCCGACCGGGCACATCGGCTGCACCGTCGGCTCCTGGTGTCGGCACTCTTCTCCCCTACTACTCCCTCGCCACCACTGCTCTCGTCGCCGACGATGGCATCGGCGGTACGATCGACCGCCCTCCGCGCTGGCGGCGCCTGCGTTCGCTGCCGGAAGGGCAAGACCAAGTGCGTGTACGAAAACGGCCGGGCGCCGTGCAAGAACTGTGCCAAGGGCCTCCACGAATGCTACCTGCCCTCTGAGTCGATGAGCCACGGCGGCCATGGAGTCTCACCCGCCCGGCTTCAGCAGCGGTCGCGCGAGTCTCTGCCTAGCGAGCGAACCGTCTCGGGCACTGCGGGCGAGCGCCAGGGCCCTCCTGCCTCAAGTGTGTCGCGTCACGTCTCATCCACCACGGAAAAGTACGTATCATTCTTCTCTATTCTCTTCTGCCCCTTCCTCTTTTTGGGCGGTTTTTCGTTTCGTGTTATCAACCTTTGTCTTTTCCGGACCGGCTGCGCTTATTTGCGCACTGCCTGTTGTTTTTGCACCTTTTCCCGAGAAATTTGTACCTTTCCTGGGGGTTCTGGTGGGTGCGCGCTGCCGTTGGCCACCGCGCTCCCCGTTCCCGGCTTTGCTCCTCCACCCGCCGAATTTGCATATTCTAGCGCTGCCCCTCGGAGCAGCAGCCAAGCCCCATTTTCTCCGCCCGGCCTCCATTCCCCAAACTGTCCACGCATTTTTCCCTCTGCTCCGTGCGCACCCCTCCCGTCTCAATCCCGAGTTTCTTGGCACTGGCCCCCATCTGCACGCGGCAGACGGAACTCATCTTCAGCGATGCTCCGTGCCCACGCAGCCGATGTCGCCCCCCAGCCAATGAGCCGCCCACGTCGCAGCCCGGGGCGCCGGCCCGCCCCCAGCTTCTCGTCTTGAGCGTGTCCGGAATCCCGGCTGCGACGGCATTCTCGTTTGCATTTGCGCCGCAAGTTTATTGCTGACCGTAAATCCCTACCATGTGCCCATCGGCCTGACTAACACACAATTGTTTAGGCTTACCCCTGAACTGATGCTGGAATGTGAGCGGGTCATCTCCAAGACGCTGCCAGCATGCGTCGCCTTCCACAAGCCGTCGTTTCTGCAGCAGCTGAAGAACACGAGCATGGACCCAACCATGGTCAACGCCCTGCTCACCACGGCAGCTCGGTAAGCACCTCCCTCATAATATCCCGCATTTTGTGATCAGCTGTCTGACATCCACCGCAGGCATTCTCCGTCTATGATCCGACGGTATGGGGGGCATGGAGGTGGAAGCACCGCCGCGGAGCACTTTGCCACCAAGACTATCAATCTTATCATGCAGGCCCTTGACCAGCCGAGCCTCGCCGACATCCAGGCTCTCTGCCTCCTTGTTGTCCACGAGTGGGGATCCCGAAATGCGGTCCGCGCCTACATCTACCTCGGCCAAGCTGCCCGGATGGCTCAGATGTACCGCATTGTGCATACACATCACCATCAGCCAGACCCGGACCAATTTCTCCAGGACGAATCGTTCCGCCGCACTCTGTGGCTGATCTACATTCTGGACTGCTTCCTTACCAGCAGCCCTGGCCGCCACCCCGCTCTATCGCTTCACGATGTCAACGACGTCTCACTTCCCTGCCTCGACATGAATTACCACTTCGGTAGCCCTGTCTATGTGCGCACCCTGAGCGGTGCCCCACCGTCCATCATGGCGGACCCGACCGGCCCCCTCGCCGAGGTTGGCGAATTTGGTCACATCGTGCTAGCCACCAAGGCATGGCGCAATGTTGTTGAGATGATGACCACGACGACTCTCGAAACTTTCTCCGAGGAGCGCTGTTTGGAGCTGGAGCAGGAGATTGATGCAATCCGAGCGTCGCTACCCATGCACTTTGCGGACAAGCCCGGCCAGATCAATCTCCACATCACGATGGGCAGCGGCTACACCTATGCTATGATCCACTGCCTCCTAAACTGCGGCTCAATCTTCGTCAACCGTCGCCGTATCCTTCAGGTTATTACAGACGAGACTTTTAGCCTTGAAGCCTGGCGGATGGCATCGCACAGCCATGCACAGGCTGTAGATCGCATTTTTGCTGCCTCGCACAGCATCATCCATTCCCTGCTGTCTCTTGAGCATGGTGCCGATAAGGACAGCATTCTTTGCTTCCCGATTTTCATGTTGTTTGCCGCCTTTACAGCTGGCTCTACTGTCGCATATCTTGCGTTGAAGGGACTGGCTCCCACCAATGTTACGGAGTCGGCATCTGGCATCGTTCGCGACAGCATGCGACTCTGCCAAGAGGGGTCAGAATCGTGGCCGCTCGTCGTACCCTGGCAGCGACATCTCTCAGTCATGTTGAAGGTGTTGCGTGAGTTGAATCGAGATAGAGATACGCGGGAGGATAGCAAGGCCATCCACAATGGCTCGCCTTCGGTCAAGGACGACGCCACCAGCCAGCCTGATACAAACCCAGATGCTATGGATTACGACCAGGCCCCACCCGCACCCCCGGCTGCCGCCCCTTCTGTCGTGGAGGGTCGGGAGAGCGAGCCTCCCGCGCCGAGGCGAACCGGTATCACTACCATCAATGGTGGGTCTGCTGGGGCATCGACCCCGGCGACGGCCAGCCCGCCCCCTGGTCCACCGGTCAAACAAGATTCACCTGACGCGGTCTCCGTGACTGGTGCGCCAGGGGCGACGCAGTCGGATGTCGACATGACTGCACTCGAGCTATGCCAGGCATTTGAGCGGCAGCTTCTTGAGCTTGATGATCTTGCGGCGTTTATGGGTGGTGGAGTGTGAGTCTAGGCTCCTACCTAAAGCAACTCCCCACCCGTATGCTAACCACCCATCAGCGCCCCTAGTTAAAAGTCTTGGGCTGCCTACCAGGCCGCTAGATAACCGACTCCGCCTTTTCGATTCATAGGTTTTGCTCCCCAGCGACCACACGAGAGGTTATTGAAGCTGGCAGGTGTTAGCTACACTGTACGATATGATTTGGGCATAGGCAGGTGTAATATGGTTGGGGTCATCGGGGGAAAAGGGTGCGGAGTTCAGCACCGGATGTAACACCATTTGCAGTATCGTTTACTGGGAAGGATTTTGTGGATGCTCACAGAAGCATCTTTGGACTGAGGCGTTTGTTTTACTTTGTCTAACTGTCACGATACCTTGGGGTGCGGTTTTTGTACCAGGAGTTATCAGGCGCCGATACGGTAACGAGGAATACGGGGGCGGAGATATGTAGGCATCATGATCACCATCAAGCAATGTTGACTTGATCCTTGTGCGACTGCACTTACGAGCGAGATCGAACCTGCTTGACCTACGCGACTGGCTACTGACGACTGATGACTGACGAGTCGCCAGACCGCCGGCACCCGGCGCTAACCTCGGGCTTGCATATGCGGGGTATCTCGATGCAGAGCCGTCGGCGAACATAACCAGACCGGGACCAAGGAATGGGGTCGGGTTCCCATCATCGACGACGATCACCTGGCTTGCTATTTCTCCCTCCAATTGGACCCCGCGCAGTTAACGCGACCTAGGGACCGGAAATACGGCGGAGTACATAAGGCAGGTGATGGCCGTATATCTCGGGGAGTCCAGCCATGCCCATTTATTTTTTACTCCGTAGTTCCTGCCATCGGGCCATTGTCAGGCATTGCAGCGGGGGCCGCTTGGCTTGCGATTAACTTTACGCTCTGATCCCAAAAAAACTCGCGACAGCCCTACCGGTGGACGACGTGCCACAAACAAACGAAGCCATGGCCACCGCCGCACAGGACCCGGCGCCGCTTCATCACGGCATGTCGGCCGGCGAGTACCTTGGCTCGCGAATCTCAAGCCTCAAACCTCCGCTGTTAGATGCCCCAAATCCCATCCGGCTCCTCCGGTCGCTCAACAGCACGCAATGGGCCTTTTTCTTCGTGGCATTCGCCGCTTGGGTCTGTCTCTCATCCAACGATTATATTGTGTCTTACTACATGCCGTCCCGTAATCGGTGTGCTGACAACAATGGATACACCGACAGACATGGGATGCCTTCGACTTCTTTACCGTGTCCCTGACCGTCAGCGACCTCGCCGAGACCTTTGGCCGGTCCAAGACGGACATCACCTGGGGCATCACCCTGGTGCTGATGTTCCGGTCGGTCGGCTCCATCGCCTTTGGCATCGCTGCTGACCGCTACGGGCGGAAGTGGCCGTTCATTGTCAATAATGTGCTGTTCATCATCCTGGAGCTGGTGAGTGCCACTTTCTTCCGCCCGTTGTGAAAGAATGACGTCGTTCGTTGCCCTGTCCCGTCGCGACAAGCTTTTTGGGATCCGGCTGCCAAGCCGATCCCGCAGCGCCTTGGCGGCCGCGCAGAAGGGCCAGGGAACATTCCAAACGGGGCTTGGCATCAGCATGTGACTGTGCTACTTCTTCATTGTTCCATCGGCTTGCTGACAAGTGGTGGCGGACTCGCAGGGCACCGGATTCTGCAGCACGTATGGACAGTTCCTGGCGTGCCGGGCGCTGTTCGGCATCGCCATGGGCGGCCTGTACGGCAATGCGGCGGCGACGGCGCTGGAAGATCTCCCCGAAGAGACGCGGGGATTGATGAGTGGCACCCTGCAGCAGGGCTACGCTTTCGGCTACTTGCTGGCGACGGCCTTTGCGCGCGGGCTTGTCAACACCACGTCCCACGGGTGGCGTCCGCTGTTCTGGTTCGGCGCGGGCCCTCCGGTTCTGATCATCCTCTTCCGCTTGATGCTGCCCGAGACTCAGGCTTATACCGAGCGCGCCCAGCTGCGCGAGAGCGCCCAGGCCCGCCGCGGTGACAGCGCCTCACGCACCTTCCTCCGCGAGGGCAAGGTCGCCCTGCGGCGCCACTGGCTGCTGCTCGTCTACCTCGTGCTCTTGATGGCCGGCTTCAATTTCATGTCGCACGGCTCGCAGGACCTGTATCCGACGATGCTGCAGAGCCAGTTTGGGTTCAGCGCCAATCAGGTGACCATCACGCAGGTCGTGGCAAACCTGGGCGCCATGCTTGGTGGCACCGTGGTCGGGTTTTGCAGCCAGATCTTCGGCCGGCGTATCAGCATCATCATGATGTGTTTCATTGGCGGTGCTCTGCTCTACCCCTACACCTTTGTAACCTCGGACGCCGTCATCGCCGCCGCCTTCTTCGAGCAGTTCTGCGTCCAGGGCGCTTGGGGGGTCATCCCTATCCACCTGATGGAGTTGTCTCCCGGAGCCTTCCGCACTTTCGTGGTCGGCACGTCGTACCAGCTCGGCAACTTGGTGTCGTCCGCGTCGTCAACCATAGAGAGCACCATTGGCGAACGGTTCCCATTGCCCCCTAAAGGCGGCCAGCCGCGCGACGACTACGGAAAGGTCATCTGCATCTTTATGGGGTGTGTTTATGTCTACGTTATCGTCCTGACTCTGCTTGGACCAGAGCATCTGCGTCGCCAGTTTGATGTCGCTCATGATTCCGATGCTCAAGAGATTGTCGGCGATGATGCCGTTGCCGCGCCGTCTTACAAGTCTACCCGCCCTACCACGACGCGCACGGGGCGCACTGCAATCGAAAAGGATCTGGAGGATGGGAGGGAAAAGTCGCAGCCCGAAACGGAATACCGGCCTTGATATCACTCACCACTCAGTCTGATCTATTTCTGTTATTTCCCAGTCAAAGCTCAACCGTGCCATCATTAACCAGGCGCTCGTTTGTGATATTACTACATACCTAGGTAGCCAGTGTCATTTTAGTTATGGCGTGAGAGAAACCAATACCCCAGATACCGCTTCTCAATTCCGACGCATAAGCCAACCCGCTCAACACAACTTGGTATGGTGTTCATTAACAGTTCCGTCATGCGAAAACAATATGCCCAAACGCCTCATTGCATCATATCTCTTGGCCCAAGTGGAGGTACTGCGAACCTCAAACGTCCTAGGATAGATGAGATGGCAACCAGATGGTAGTTGACGGAACATCCTAGTCCTCGCTCGGCCCCCCATTCTTCACGCTCAGCGTTTGACTGAGGCCCTCGATCATCGCCTTGAGTTTGTCCATCTCCTCACGCATCTTCTTGAGCTCCGCCACGGCCACCACGGCCGGGTCTTCCTCGAGATTGCTCTTTGCCGACTCGACACGCTTGTTCCAGCCGTCCGACTCAAAGTCCAGCTCGCCCGTCATCTGCTCCCACTCCTCAATCGTATCGTCATCTTCGTCGCCTCGTTTCCGGCTCGCCCGGATTTCCCGAGCCATTCGGACCTCAAAATACGCCGAGCAGAGGAGCAGTGGCGAGTAGATGATGCCCATCACAATGTCGTTGACGCGTTCGTATAGCGCCTTGCTCATCCACCACTCGCAAGGGATCGCGAGGCAAAATATCTCGATAAGATTGAACGGTGCGATGAAGACATTCTCGTCTGGGGCTCGAACAAACTTCATGGTTTTGTGGGCAAATGTGGCGAGGTATTCATCATTGGCGTTTTCGTAAATGTCTTCATAGGCTGAATTGTACAGCGCGATGAGGATGTTCAAAAGCACGACCTAAAATAAAGAAGGGGTGAGCAACGAGCACATCGCAGCTAGGGGGGCAGATCAAGGAGGGATAAAACTAACCATGACGACAAACGTGAAGCAGTAATATAATATCAGCCCAAAGGGATGCTGGAACTTCTCAAATCCCTCAAAGTCAGGGCTTTGCATCAGTGCGTTGGCCATGGCCTTGATGATGAAGCCGGTATCGCCGGCGACCTGGTCGTCAGCATAGTCGAGTCCGATAAAGGCCTGGAGGAAGCCAACGATAATGACACCCAAAAGGGCGAAGAAGATGACCGACTCCTTCATCATGACCTTCAGCACTACCAGCATAGCGCCGAAGAAGCGGAAGCTGTCCAGATACAGAAGCAGCCGGATCCAAAACATGGGCGCGCTCACGGCCAGGAAGTTGTAACTGAGGGTGTTGTAGTGTTTCCGAAGCCCATCTGGGTCGCCATGGGGATGGCCATAAGCGATGAGCCTATGGATGAGACTGGTGGCCAGTAGGCCGTATAACAGGCCATTGAAGGCATTCCAAAAGCCCATAATCTGGTAACCCGCCTTCCAGAACTTGGACGCCTCCTCGCAGATGAAACCGAACGTAAAGATGTAGAGCATGCCCTCGATGAAGTCGAGTTCGCCACCGGGGTTAACCGTGTTGATAGCGGACGAGTACAGACCAAGATATATAAAAGATATCAGAACCTGTGTAGCGTTTTGATACATCGGTGCTCTCATGCGGTCCGGGTCGAGATGGTTGTAGAAGGACGGATTGTCCTTGTCCTTGTAATCAACAAACGTAGCCGGGTCGTTCTCATCTTGCACCAGCCAGCCTCTCCAGAGGTAGTTGATGCACTTCTGGTAGCCCGAGGAGCCAATAACGCGCAGAGCGTGCAGATCAACGGCCTTCTCGACGACGTTGGTGGGCGTCGTAACCTCGCCGTCGACCATGATGGAGTAGCGCTTAAGAAGGACCGAGTGTAGCAGGTACTCGGTGTCATCCTCGGTCTCAATCAGCTGCTTGGCAATGACCTCACAGGCCACGACGCGGGCATTGTGGAGGTCGGCGTCCCAGAGCTCGACAAGCGCCTGGTGCTTCCACCACCGCTTGTTGACCAGCAGGCAGAACACGACGCAGGCCTTATTCGCCGTGCCACCCGCCTCCTTTGCCGCCTTGATGACCTTCTTCGTGATGACCTTGCTGTGCGGACACGTGATGAGGGCCTGGTCAAGCTCGCAGGGGACGCACTCCTCGATGAGGTGCCGCAGCCGCAGCGCGACCTCGGTGACGGCCGGTGCGGGAATTGCCGACTCGATTGCCTCGTCGTGGTAGTTGGGGAGGAGTCTCCGCCGCGACTCCCGCCACCAGTGATCGTGATGGTCCCGCGTGGGATGGCGGTCCCAGCCGAGAAGATGCCCCAAGCTGAATCGGCCCATGATGGTCGAGCGCGTGCAGATATTTACAATTAACCGCTTCAGGACGCGCGTGCGCACGGGAGGCTATTGCTGCTGCTGCTGCAACTCTTGTGGCGCAAAGAGTGAGGGAGGAAGAAGCCCGGCGGTGTGCAAAAAGGACAAAGAACAATGGCGTGCACGGCGGCGGGAGGGGCAGATTTTGTCCAACCTGGCATGTCCTGTCCCCCGCCCTGTTTTGGGACGAGGTCGGGTGGTGCGCTTTGCAGCACCGGCCCAGCTCCCTGTCCAGCGAACGCCCCGATCGCAAGCCATGGCGGTTGGCCAGACCGCCTTGGCAGCAGACCGGATGACGTCGATTTGCTAGGTTTCAGCCGGCTTGGGCAAGCGACGACAGGGGTGGGAAGCGGGGAATTCTCGATTGGTGGAGGTGGGAAGGTCGCAGACCGAAACGCCGGGTTTGGATCCCACGACCCCGTTCATCTGTCACCCGTCTGAAGTCGTCATCGTCGTCACAGCTGTAATGAAAATGGACTGCATTTCTTGGGAATCTCTAGTACAGGACAAGCATACAACGTAGTATGACACAGTAAAGCAAATATACTGCTTGGGCAAATCAGTAACCACCGCTGCAAAAGCCAGGTGCGCGGCACGATGGCAACAACACGCTGCAGGAAGAGGAAAAAAAGATAAAAAGTCGGCTCTCCCCTCCTGCGCGGGCCAGGAAAAAGCGCAACCCAAATTAGAAATAGCTTCTCATCGCATCCTGATACCCGGAACCCCCTTTCAGGTCCCTCTCAAAGCTGATCTGTACTTCCAGCACTTGGCGGATGTGGCTCATGGCAAGTGGCTCGCCCTTATTGACGGCCAGAGCTTGCGCCGTGCGAACTGTGTTTTTGATCTGGCGGCCATTTAGCTCGTGGCGGGCGAGCGTGTTATAATCTTCCTCCGTGAACGGCATCGTATCCATCTTCTCAAGGACACGGACGCGCTCGATAAAGATCTTGAAGATGGTCTTCTTGGCCCGCTGGTCGAGGCTGTCGTATCGGAGAGCGATATGTATGCGTGATTGGAAAGCATCGTCAAATGTCTAATTTTAACGTTAGCCGATACTATGCTACAGAGAACCTCCCGTCGAAGACAGCACTTACCTCGACTCGGTTTGTCGTCAGGAAGAGAATACCCTGGAAGTACTCAAGCTGCCTGAGGAAGATGCTGACAAGTGCATTGCGGTGGATGTCGTGCATATTTCTCTTCTCCAGGAAGACATCAGCCTCGTCAAGGAGCAGAATAGCGCCCCACGCATGGCAAATATCGAGGATCTTTTGCAGTTCGCTTTCCAGATACCGCGAGTCCGTGCCAAGTTCGCCCGCCGACACCATGTACAGTGGGCACTTAAGAAGTTCCGAGATGCCCTCGGCAGTCAACGTCTTTCCGGTGCCCGGGGGTCCATGAAGGACAGCTACCGCCAATGTTAGTCACACCTCGAACAAATATACAGAGGCCCTACTTACCCACGAGGCCCTTGCCCTTGCCCTGAATAACATCGTCAATGCTTTCGGCGGCGTGGTATTTATGGGACTCGACCAATGCCTATGCGAGTGTCAGACAGCACTGAGGTGAGTGGGAGGTAGTTAGCTATCCCGCTTCGTACCTTGACAATATCCTTTGTCTTTGGTTCCAACACCAGTGACTGATATGCAGTCTCATTCCACTGGATCTCCTTGACCCCAGAGACCGTAAACTCAAGCCACAGCTTCTCGGCAAAGGCGAACCCAAGCACCACGGGAGAGGCAATCAAGTACTCCTCGTCCGTGAACTCGGGTATTTTCTTCTCCTCCTTGCCAACTTGTGTTGCAGAGTCGTCACCAGTAGCCTGCGTCCCATCGTCGTTCTTGCTCGCCACCTGGTCGAGCTTCTCTTTGGCTGAGGTGTCGTCCCCGCTGTCCAACTTGGGCATGCGTACTTGCTGCACATTTCCTTTGTCGTCATGAACAATCTTGGTGACGTACTTCACCTTGACCTCGTCCTCCACGAGACGTTCCCCTCCGTTATTGTCCGTATCTGACCCGCATCCACCGCAGCAGGAATCATCATCGTCTGAATCTTCCTCGTCCGAGATCACATCGTGGTCCTTCGGTCGAACAAGGGAGATGGGGTAGTTCGGATTTATCCGCCGATGGATGCTAGGGTCGATCATGATTCGTCCGTTGATATTCACCTTGATGACGGTTTTCTTCTTCTTGTAATAAGCCATCCCTTGGTGACTCTTGTAGTGCACGCCGCTCAGGGACACGAACTTCTTTCCACGCTCGATCAGGTCCTCGCGAAGCTGTGTTTCGTTCTTGTGGTATTTCAGCGGGTAACACTTCAAACTCGTGATTCGCCGCGCTCCGCGGAAGTCGCTGATTTCGTCTGACATGCTGCCGAACCCAAACTGCTTGCCATCGTACTCGAAGTACTGGTGTCTAGTTAGCGCGTGTAATTTTGATGTCGCGAAAAGCTGGGAAGTATACCTTTCCCTCGACGTAGTAGTATTCGCCTTTCATGATGCTGAAGTGTTTCTCCGCCATCTCGACCTTGAAGACACGGGACTCATCGGGCGACCCATAAGTCGTCGTGAAGGCAAGGGTGTTGGGCTTCCAGAGAGCCCAGAGCAAGTCGAAGGTAATGAGCCCGTTCTCCAACATCGGGTACAGACTACGCACAGTGTTAAATTGACCATCGTACGGAATCATGGAACGTTTCCCGACAGGGCATACCTTTTCTTGACATCGGCATAGTCTTTGTCGATGTACTGGATGAGGATCTTCAGGTGTTGACGCTTCGAGTCTATCCTCTTTTGCTCCTTTCTTCGCTCGTGCTTGTCCCCCTTCGACAGTTTTACCTTCTTCAGCTCCTTCAGATGCTTCCGAAGGTCCTCGAGATATCTTAAGAATATATAAGAGGATGAACATCAAGTTAATCGGGGCGGGAGGAGACTTACAGGAAAAGCATGTTTGGATCGAGCTTCGGAGTTTCTTCCACCAGGCTCACGCCCTTGATATTCCCAACGACATCCAGCAGACATTCGCGCAACGACTTGCTCTTGATATCGACAATAGTTGCTTTGTACTTGCCCTCCCAATCGAAAGTTCGGCGAACGTGGAACAGAAACTCATCGTATTGCGCGTCAATCGTGCCTTCAGCCGTGTCCTGAAGCTTGTAGTTATGTATCGTATTATCCCACACTTGATCAACTCGCTTGTAGTCCATCTTCGTGGCCTTCTGTCGCTTCCTCTTCTCCCTAAGCTGTTTTCCGTCAATGATAAGGTTGGGGTCAAGGCCATTGCCATGACCGAGGCCCCGACCCGACGGAGGCGGTTGGCTTCGGCGACCACGAGACCGGTTCATAGTGTTGAGCCGCAAACCATTGTCATACATTGTAGGAGGGATGCTACCTGTGAGGCCGGAATTCCCATACTGATATGCTGCATTACTATACTGATAACCGTCATTGCCGTACTGATAAGAGTTTCCGTTCTGTTGTTGAAGTTGCTGGAGCTGGAGGAGCTGGAGTTGCTTTGTCAAGTCTTGCTGCGCACGCTGATCACCGTCATCGCCAGAGTTTATAGCATCTTCGGCCTCTGAGGAGTCGGAGTCTGAATCCGAGACTGACGACTGCTGAGGCTTCGCCGGCTTCTTCTGCTTCTTGGTGCGCGTCTTCTTCTTAGATTTGTGCGGATCCTGGCGCTTTTTGGCTGCCCGTTTCTTCTTGGTATCCTCGAGTTCGGAGGTACTGTCATCTGAGTCTGAGTCTGAGGAGGAAGACTTGTCGGCATCGTCATCGTCGCTGCCGGAGCCAGACGAGGAATCAGAAGCTGAGGAACGCTTCTTTGACTTCTTTTGCCTGACCTTGACGTGCTTCTTGGAGCATTTGCTCTTGGCGACCTTCTTCTTGCTCTCGGTCTTGACCTCCTCTTCTACGGGCTTGGCAGTGGCCTCGGCAACGACCTTTTGTTCCTCGCTTTGCACCGGCACGGGAGGAGTCCCCTCGCGCTCGGTTGTAGTTTTGTCTTGTGACTCCATCGTGGGCATTGGTGACCGTGGTGGCGATGAGCAGAGCAAGAGACTGGCCCGACTAACGCGGCGATGGCGCAACACAAACGGGTGGCTGAGGTCAGATCACAAATGAAGCACCCCAACAGGTGGCGCGCGGGGAAGCGTCAAGATAATGGCAAAATTGAGAACGTTGTCAACGCGCGCCAGTGATTAAAAAGACGATCGCAACGGGAGAAGACAAAAACCTTGTTCAACTGACACGCAACGTGGACACGGACGGGGGCTGTAGGACGGTGCAGGTGTGCGCGCGTTTGTGTGTGTGTGTGTGTGTGTGTGTGCAAAAATAAGACCGGGACAGAAGTCAGCAGGTTCGTCGGCGCAACTCTGCTGGTGTCGTCTGGCGGACCACAAGGCGAGCTGCGATTGATCGGTGCGGATTGCGCGTGGGACGGCCGGGAAGGTGCCCGAAGCAGTAGAGCCAATGGAGCGCAGACTGTGCACACAGAGAGAAGAATGAATCGGGACGGAAATACGACGTGGGCTAGAAGGGGGAGGGCAGTGCGATCCGCGGAGGCGAGCTTGAGAGGTTTGGGAGAGTTTGGGAGGGCTTGGGAGGGTCGGCCAGCTGGTGAAGCTGTTGTGCGGGACCCGAGTCTGCAGTGCTCGCGCGTCGCAGTGCCCTTACTGGCAGCCGGAGGCGAGAATTGATGCAGAGTGAGCTGTTCAGCAGGACAGACTGCAGGAGCCGGGAATTAGTGAGACGTTGAGCGAGGAGCGCCGAGAGGTGAGGACCGGGGGCCGGGGATGACGGCTGGCGTTCGGCGGGACAAGACGAAGTGCTGCTTGGTGAACCCCTGCTGGAGACGCCCGGCAGCCAAGGGCGCTCCTCCCCGATGCGCGCGATGGTCGACCGCTGATTGATAAGGCTTGAGCCCGAGTGGGGACCCTTGGGAACGGGAAGTGCGAGCCGGGGCAAGTGAGCGGGCGGGCGAGTTACGGGTTACGGGATGCTAGGGCAGATGGAAAAGGGCCCGCGATCGGGACTGTTGCTGCTGGGTGACGACTGAGCACCAGCGGGTGGAATACGGAATGGCGACGCTGCGAGAGCCGCAAACCATCTGCGACTGGACACTCGGGTGTGAGACGTCCGCAAGGTGGGGGACGGGGAGCGGCACGGATTTAAGTATGCTGGGAGCTAGGACGTCGGCGCAGCGTGTGCGCTCAACGAAATCTGCGAAAGGCGTCCGCGGGTCTGGGGGATGATGATGATGATGGAGGAAAGCTCACACAAGGACGTCCTGCAGGGTTGGCGTTGGTCGAGGTTGGGTCAGTTGCGGTCTGACAGCCTCGTTTGTTCGACTGGATGGGGGACCCCATTGACGCCATGCCGCTCGCTGCCTGCGTCCAGGTTGCCAGCCTGCCTACCTGCCTGGGAGTGTGCTCGTCCGCTGCTTACTGCGGTGCCACTCGCACACTGCCCGCGCACGGCACGGCATGCTTGGCGAGATGGGCTCGGTGGGAAGGGCGGGCAAGGCGGGCGGTGTGGGCCCTGCCGGCGTGGGTTGCGGGACGCTGCAAAAAGCCCGCCAACCCGGGTGTCGTTGTCCTGGAACAAGGGTCATGGCCCGGGCTCCACGCCTTTAGCCTGTGGGGACAAGGCCTAACCACGATCCGCCGCAGGCGAGGTGCCAGGGGTCGGAGCCCCAGTTGTTGAGGGAGGCGCTCGGAATGGGCAATGGGCAATACGACAAAATTGAGAATTCGATTTCGCCGTATCACTTTTCACCTCTCAGTCTTCAGATTTGCACCATCCCACGTCAAAACTGGGCCTTGTGGTCGACTATGGAGTCTAAGGTGTATGTTGTATCTGGCGGCGGGCTGTGCCCGTATGGCTGTGAGCCCCCCTCCCAATCAGGCATTCCGCAATCGTGGATAGGTGTGATGCCGTTGGCCCAGTCAAGCAGCAAACCGGGGGACTTCGGCCTTTAGCTTTTATGCAACATCGCGGACCACAATCAACATTGGTTCTCAGGTTGCAGGGGAAGGCTGAGGCTCTCGTCAACCAACCATTGGGTGGTGTGGCGGCCGCTTCAAGCCTTCCCGGACAGAGTCCCAGCCGCCCGTAGCACCGCCAGAGAATGGTGTTCCGGCGCCGACATGGAAAAATCCCAACAAATGCTCCCGCACCAAGAACTGCAGGACTCGGCACACTCTTGTTGACCGCCTCAAGGCCAAGCGAATGGTCCCGATATGTCCCGTTTGCAAAATCTTCAACTGCATGTCTTGCTTGCTGTCAAGCTGTGCCTGTCGTGCAGCTGCAAGGTCGTGGGGGGTGATGAAGGTTTTTTCGGTCATGGATGCGATGTATGAAATCGCTAGATTTCCGCATTCGTCACTTCGGTTGCTTCCCCAGCTCGAATCTGGCAAAACTGAACTAACTCACCGAACCCTGCCCTCATCTGGTTGGTTTGTCTAGATTTGGCGGGACAGGCGGTCCCTTGGGCTCGGTCGGACTCTTGCCGACCCGTAGTCTGTACGCCGTACTTCGTCCGTTGGGCGACTCGCATTCAACTATGATTCGCGCATTGCAGTGCAGTGCTTGCTAGCCTCGCTCAAACAGCCGCGCATGTGGCTGTTACAATCCACCAGTGAATTGCAACCAAAAGAAGGGTTCATCACCAGAGCGGTTTCCGTCCCGAGCCCCAGATTGACATGGCGTCCAAATGGTTGGTTACGAAGATTTCTGCGCCGCAATCGAGGAGGAGCATTGTCGAATGAATGGGGCGGCGACCCCGAAAGGATGTCCAGCCAAAGCTTCTCTTGCACAGCCATCCGGGATGGGACGAGGTGTGGAAGAGCCAGGATATCGACCGATATGCCGCTGCACTTTGTTGAGCTGGTAATAGCGGAAGCAATGTGAGATGTTTCCTTTTTTCGCAGATGCGATTGTCTGCTCGCGAGTGACAGATAGGTTTCTTTTGTACCCGTCAATGTCAGTCAGTGATGGCATGGGATGTGTGAATGTTGGAAGCTCCGACCAGGAAGATGGAGCCAGGGCGCAAGCAGCATTCTCACTATAAGGTCAACTAGATCATGGCAGTAGAAGCCGTACTCCTTCTATATCGGATATTGGAATGGATTAGAAGCCGTGCTAGATGTCCAATATCGCTATAAACTGCCTTCACTCAAGGTATTGTTGTGTACTGCTAATTGTTGTTTGATGGCTGGCAGTGCGAAAGCCTTGCAACATCTGGTCGCACGGAGCAGCCCCACGTGACCCCCAACAACCGCTTGTTTCGACGACACACACGCCCTTCAGCCATCAAGGTGCACTGTGCCTGTCTCGGTTGAGATGCGGACGCCACGCCCCGATGAACAGCAGGAAAAGGAAAACGCCGGTTGATGAAGCCGAGCCGGGGAGCGAAAACACACCCGGCTCGAAGACTGGCGCACCGACATCTAACCGGCTCCATCGCCCTCCCGTCACCAGTGCCTCGCCCCTCGCGGCGGACACCTATTTCCAAAATCTCTACTCCTCGGAACCGAACTTCAAGCAACTTGGGAAGCAAGATGCCGCATTCGCACCATTGTATGTGTCAGTCCAGTCGATTATTTTTGCCAGGAACGGTTCTGACAGTTTGCCCCGACCATAGCATCCAGCACGATGGCAAGCTTGATTTCAATGATCCGGCCACAATGATGCAGCTGACAAAGAGCTTGCTGTTGGTTGACTTCGGGCTGAAGCTTGAGCTGCCTGATGATAGGCTTTGCCCTCCCGTAAGAGTGCCAGGTCTGGCCGCTGAACTCCTCCGCTGACCCAGTAAGCCAGGTCACAAATCGCCATAATTACATCTTATGGCTAAAGGGTTTGATGGGCACAACGTCATATGAGCCGCCCGGTCGTAGGCTTTGTGGGATCGATGTCGGTACTGGGGCGAGCTGTATCTACCCTCTCTTAGGAACCGCACAACGGCCGTGGCGCTTCGTTGCAACAGGTTCTCACTATAACCAGACACTTGCAATCTTGTGTCCATGCTGACATATTGCAGATATCGACACCAAAAGTCTCGACTACGCTCGAAGGAATGTACGGCTGAACGGACTTGAAGATCGTATTCAGGTCCTAGAGAGGACAGCAGACAGTGCTCTAGTACCACTTTCCGATCTCCCGGTCGAGTCGGTGGACTTTGTCATGATGAATCCCCCATTCTACTCCTCGGAGGACGAAATGCTGTCGTCGGCACAACGTAAAGAGCGCCCGCCACACTCTGCCTGTACAGGGGCTCCGGTTGAAATGGTCTGTGAAGGCGGGGAGGTTGCGTACATCGGTCGAATGCTGGAAGAGTCTCTTGTCTTGCGCGATCGGGTTCAGTGGTACACTGCAATGGTGGGGAAGGCCAGCAGCATCGACACCCTGGTCACTCAACTTCGCAGCAACAACATTGACAACTTTGCGGTCACCGAATTTGTTCAAGGTAACAAAACACGGCGATGGGCTTTGGGGTGGAGCTTTGGGCCGATGAGACCTTCGGAGGGTATTGCAAGAGGAATTAAGGCGACGCCCTGGAGACACGCTCTGCCCCTGCCTTTGCGGGTGGTCTTATTGACCTTGCCCCCTGGGAGGGAGGTGTCTCCGTTGGTCAACCACATCACCGAAGTTGCAGGCTCTTTGGAGCTGATTTCCTGGAATTGGGAGGCAGGAACAGCTAAAGGGGTAGGAAGGGCGAGCGAGAACGTTTGGAGCAGAGCATGGAGGAGGAAAAAGCTCCGTGAGGCGCAACAAGAGCAGCCAGCCGCCGAGGAGAAGGAGACCGCCAAGCCTGAAGAGTGTCGGATTGGCTTTGCAATCAGAGTGGAGGTCGGAAAAGAGGAGACTGTTGCCTCTGTTCACTGGATCGAGGGCCATGATCAGGGTATTTTTGAGAGTCTGTGCGGCTTCTTGCAGGGAAAACTCCAGGGCATCAAAAATAGCAAGTGACAAACGGATCCGCAAACTGCGCCAAACGGGGCTTGTCACACCGGGCTCGGGACCTCTCCTTTCTCTGGGTCAGACCTTTTTACTTTATGTCAGTCTTAATCAGCTATGAACGATGTGAGAAGAGAGCGTAAACCCCTATTTCCTGGGCAGGGCTCCCCCGGTACATTGCAAGGAGAGAGACAACAAGTCGCTCGGGAGCCAGCCATTGAGGTTCTCGCCACCCCCAGACAATTGTGGGGCACAGCCCCCCACCAAAGCCGCCCAGCACTCCAACCCTTCAGCGACTTTCACCAAGCCCAAAAGCCGCCGTCATCCATTTCAAAATGTCCGACCAGCAAGCATCACGTTTTGCGCCCCAGAACCAGACAACAAACGAGCGACTCTCCACCCACACCGTCGGTCTTGTCGCGCTCTCGGATTTCCGCAAGCGACGCGCAGAGGTCATCGAGCAGCAGGAGCGAGAGGCGCGCGAGGCCGTACTGTCGCGGACGACTGTCTCGACCCCCGATCGATCCCTAACGGGGACCCCGAACAACGCGAGCGACAACAATGAGGCAGACAGGCAGCGGAAGAAGAAGAAGCGCGCCAAGGCGCTGGTGTCGTTTGGCGGCGACGACGACGACGACGACGACGAAGAAGGCCAGGATGCGGTGCCCGTGGCTGCCCGCAAAAATGGAGGGAAGCTGAAAGCTGCGAACAATGGCGCACAAGAGGATCCCGAGGCCGGGGATGGTAGCACAACCGGGGAGTCCAAGGGCGCGGAGCCATCGGCGAAGAAGATGACTGCAAATTCCGCGGTGGGCATCGTGCCTCGAGCACTCACCAAAGCGGCGCTACGACGCGAGGCTGCTGAGAGGGATGCCTTGCGCAAGGAGTTTTTGCTCCTGCAGGCGGCGGTGAAGGCCACGGAGATCGCCATACCCTTTGTTTTCTACGATGGAACAAACATCCCGGGTGGAATTGTGAGGGTCAAGAAGGGGGACTTCATCTGGGTTTTCCTCGATAAAAGCCGCAAAGTCGGCGCCGAGCTGGGAGTCGGAGGGGAGAAGAGCGCCACGGCGAGGCGCGACTGGGCCCGAGTGGGTGTGGATGACCTCATGCTCGTTCGAGGCTCTCTCATCATCCCGCATGTGAGTCTGGCCTCTCCAATATCACAAAACACAGACTATTTGCTGACAACTCGGTAGCATTATGAGTTTTATTTCTTCATTATGAACAAGTCTACTGGGCCCGAAGGCAAGTCTCTGTTTGACTACAGCGCAGAGGCTCCGCTCAAGGATGCGGCCAGTGATTCCGCCCTAGCCCCGATAGGTGGGGTGTTGAAAGGCGGCCCCGATATCAACTCTCTGGAAGGCGCTTCGGACGACCCTACCCTCACGAAGGTGGTCGACCGGCGGTGGTACCAACGCAACAAGCACATCTATCCTGCCAGCGTCTGGCAGGAGTTCGAGCCGGAGAAGGACTACCGGTCGGAGATTCGTCGTGATCCTGGAGGCAACGCCTTCTTCTTTTCGAAATGATCTCTGTCGACGAACGCGGCTCGTCATGTGTTGCGCGGTTTAGTTCGTTGAGTTTTTGTCAAGCTGTGATATAGAGAAAGAAGCTGTGAGCGTTTGCTCGTGTCCAAGCCGAAGATGAGAGATTTACTTACTGTCCTTAGCTCGCGCCCGGCCAAAGAGACCAGCCCATGGCGCCGAGGATGATCCATCCTGGCCAGAAGAGCATGAGGCACATCAAATTGCCGCTTGGGCTCAGAATGAGGAGGAAAAACTCGTATTCGATCTTTTTTCTCAGACGCTTGGACCCTGTCGAATCCCAGAGAACACTGAGGGCTTGCATCGTCATGGCACCCGATTTGACAGCGAGCAATCTTGACACTATGAGGGTGTTGAGGGCAGCAACTCGGCTTGCGAATATGAGGGCTACAGCGATCACCCTAGCGGCGAGGTACGTGCGGATGAAGAGGAGGAGAGTAGCAGAACTGAGAATTTGCTGGAACCAAATGGCGAGGTTGAGGACAGGACCGAGGCTGGATATCACGTCGGGGCTTTGGCGGAGTGCCACATTGGGCTTAAAGGTCGGCGCTGCGAGGAGAGACATCTTGCCGAGCAGGGAAGCTCTCTTTTCGTCATTATACTCCGATGTCGATCTGCCTTTCGGATTACCGGGACAGGTGACAAGGGCAGACCAACTTTATATCATTACCTTGGATGGGACGTGGGCCCGCAACCCCGCCGAGCGGGCGTTTGGAATGTCTTGGCGCCATCGATACCTAACGGCTTCCGATTACAAAGTACATGCCAGCCAGGCCGTTTTCAGCGGCTAACAGAAAACAATATGTTAGAAGCCAGTTCCAACCGATGTAATGTATCCGCATGTTAGCGCAGTGTCGACACTCTATTTTCGCATGCAATCGGCCTCTTGAGGACGAAGCGGGTGATGGTGGTGATGTTTGGTTGGTTCGAACCCCTCCATCATCGCCAGGCGAGCTTGCCCTGCATTTTGAGCCCCACCGCCCCAGAAGCACGCCCACGTGGGGGGTCTCATTCGTCGCTCGGCACCATTCGCCCCCCTCCCATCAGTCTACTTGGCCCGACTGGATGAGGGACAAACAAGCCGCGGTGCTGCAGGCGCCATCTCCGTGGGCGACGTGCATTGGACCGAGATCGGAAACATCGACGCCTGAAACTCTCCCGAATGTGACTGCATTGCACGCTGGCGTAGTGAATGTCAACTGTCATGAAGCATTCGAGTGATGAAAGCGGCGGCGCCCAGGTTACTCTAGTTCAGTGGGGACCAGCCCTGGAAATGTGCCTGGTTTCGTCATTCTGCGGAGCCGACTCAACTGTCGAAGCTGGGCGCGGTGGGCGCGGAGCGTCGGTATCGGCATGTGCAAGTGAAATGGTGGGCCCAGTGTGGCCCGGGCACCTTGCCGACCAAACGTGTGCCTGTGCCGCTTCCGATTGGCCAATGGCTTTTGGCTCACCAACCCAGGATGCGTCTGTCGTGTTGACTGGGTCATGACGGCATGAGATAGGATGGAATGGGCTAAAGTGTTATCAGATAAGCTTTCCGTTATGTCAGAAGGGGTGTTTATGTCCAATTGAGCCAGCCACAGGGGTAAGCTTGGGGAGGTTCGACGGAAGTTGACAGACTCTAGCGGCTGTTTTCACCAAGTGGTCTTCCCTGGCAGTGATAGGGAATGGTCTTGAAAGGTAATGAATGAATACCAACCCAGACCATGCATGTATTGAATGTGCTCATATTTTTGTGCCTGAAATATACATCTCAAGATGATGCCCGCCATTTGATTTCCTGAATTTAAATACGAAGGGAGGTGCCGGTCAAGACGTTGAATTGTGTTGGTCTGATCGTGCCTTCCCGCAAGCTGCGCGGACGAAAGATGTGCTCAGAACGAAAAACGCCAATACACTTTTTCATCGCAGCAAGGGCCTTTGGATCAGCCTTGCGAACCTATATATGATAATATTCAGAGATGAAGTTTAAAATAATTGTTGATTTCTCCTTTTTGCAGAAATTTTAACTGTCACATCAACCGCTCGCGTCAACTGCTGTTTGACATTTTCAGATGAAATCCCGAAATACCTACCGCCCTGATAAACTCTATGGCCACGATCTCATTTCATCCCAAGTGTTCTCCAATGGGACAACTCAGAGACGGTCACCATCTCCTATTGTATTCATCAAAATGTAGAACAATAGTCTTGCAGCCGACAACAATGGGCTATTGAGAAGTGGTCTTCCCCATTGAGGACCAGAATCCCGGGTCCCAAAACTTGACCTGGGGGAGATTGAATCGGGGCTTCCACCTAGCTCTTTCCTGGATATATTTCCAGCGGTCACTTGGATTTCCTTCAACTTTCCGCTCTCCTCTTCAGCTTTTGGTCACCTCAGCAGATCTCCAGTTGCGTTGCAGATCTACTCTCTCGACCAAGCTATTCCCGCAGTACTGACTTGTCCGTACTTGCAACCTCCCTCTGTTCACTTGCCCTCATACACATAACTATTTGATATTCTCGCCTCGTTTAACTTCTCTTCCCCTAGCGGCGCTCTCCGTACCTGCTCGGCTACTTTCCCCTTCACCCTCCCGCTATTACCTACCTTCTTCACCAAGATGACTTCGTTGAATCGCCAACAGCGGGCTCCCGTAAGGGACCTGCTTCGGCAGAAAGATCATCAATACGCCCCGATGATTACCACTGTTCAAGACCTCCAAGCTCTTAAGCAAGAGTACAGTGGTCTTAACAACGTCGATATCGGCAGAGATGGCCGACTCGATACTGACTACCCGACAACTCCCCAAGCCCAACAAGAGTGCGTCCGGCAGTTATTCTTAGCAATCACCGACTTCTCGGATGTAATTGAGTCAGCAAACCACCTTCAATTGCCTCGTGTGAAAGACATGAGCAATTTCGAAGTTCACGTTATCGCGTGGAACATCCTCGTAAGCAGCCGAACCCCCGTGGTAGCGTGCGATTGCTAACTTTTGTCTGTCTACTAGATCGCTACACAAAACGCTCACTGCGGTGAGCTGGGATTCGGCCCTCGACCCTGGACCAATGAATGGCGATATGAGAAGTACAATTCATTCAGCGAGCGGTTCGCCGCCGTTGTTGAGACCTGTCGAGTTAGTCATCTCCTTCCCTACCATCTCAAAAGAGTATCGGGCACTGACAAAACGACTTCTCCAGCGATCAAAGAGCATCGTTTACGGCGATGCGCCGGTCTCCTTCGTGAAGCGCTTGGCATCAGCTCCTGTAAAGGAAATCAAGGTGAGCCGAGCCATTGCCTCTTCCGTTGACTTCCCAAAGGCTCCTAATGAATGAGAAATAACTACAACAGAGCAAGTGCGCCAACCGGAAGCTCAACATGAGCCGAGCCGACCAAATCAAGAACGGGAAGCTTGTGGCTGCCAGCTCGCAGCCACCTGCTCGACGCACGAAGGGTGGCAACAACGGGGGCGTCACGAAGACATCGGGAAGTCGGCGGCACCTCACCGAACAGCATCCCTCGGTTTATATGCCGGAGATCCCATTCATGGCTACCGATGAGGACGCTCAAATTTCGGTGCCCCAGGCGCCTGAGTTCACAATGCTCGCGGAGAACGAACACGTCGGAGACCACCCCAGCACCTTCGGTTCCGACATCCAGGTCCCGATGGCCGCACAGGCCGCCGAACCCGAGAGCTTCGGCTGTGATTCTGCCATGCCCAGCGGCCAAGTCTCCAACCCAGTCCTATTTGACCCCGGGTTCGTGGACCCCAGACTGCTGGACGGCCAGTTGAATTTCGACGAATGGGTTGTCAACGGCGACCAACCTGGTCAGAATATGGGCGCCGAAAAGTTCAACATGGACGCGTGGCTTGGCCAGGTTTGGAATTCTTCTTAGCCAGTCCCAGCAGGCGGCAAGAACTGGAGGGATTTTCGCGAGTTGTCAACAGCAACTTCGCAGGACGTGGTCACGATTACGATGTGAGGGAGGTCTGGAGTTAGGCGCGGTATCGAAACTGCCTTGGTGGTATTTCATTCTTCTTTGTTTTGGGAGTTGGAGCTCGT
>Ga0247770_1000541_pt1 | contig 35933 bp, 34 predicted proteins | sample UWRJL136409B6_FD_179943 | JGI IMG/M metagenome (GOLD analysis project Ga0247770, IMG submission 179943) | Plant litter microbial communities from Arlington Agricultural Research Station in Wisconsin, United States - UWRJ-L136-409B-6 | ecosystem: Environmental > Terrestrial > Plant litter >... | reverse complement strand
GTCCGCTTCTTCGCCACGCAGGACGACGCGCGCTCCGCCGGCCTGCGCCCCTGCAAGCGCTGCCGCCCGGACGACTTCTACCGCGCCTACGACCCCGACCTCCACCTGGCCGAGGCGCTGGCCGCCCAGGTGCGCCGCGGCCCCGGCGCCTACCCCGACGCCGCGCGCCTCGCCGCCGCCGCGGGCGTGGGGGCGACGAAGCTGAACGCCCTCTTCCGCCGCCACTTCCACACCACCCCCGCCGCCTTCCTGGCCCGCGAGCGCATCGCCGCCGCGGCCGGCGTGCTGGCCTCCGGCGCGTCACCCACCGACGCGGCGCACGCGGCCGGCTACGAGAGCCCCTCCGCCTTCCACGACGCCTTCCGCCGCCAGACGGGGATGACACCGGGCGACTACCGCCGCCTGGGATCGTCCCCCGACTTCGCCGTCGCCCTCCCCGCGGACTTCCGCGTGGGGGAGATGCTGGCGCACTTCGGCCGCGACGCGGAGAGCCCCACGGAGCGCGTCGTCGGGATGGAGATGGTGAAGGCGCTCCGCCTCGCCGGCACGCCTGCCCGCCTGCGGATCGCCCTCGACGATGGGATCGCGCGCTGCCGGGTCGATGCGGATCGCGCGATCGCGCCGGAGGGGGTGCGGGAGGCGCACGGGATCGTGCTGCGGATCCTGGGGCTGGGGTGGGATACGGTGGCGTTCGAGCGGCAGGTGGCGCGGCGGCCGGAGCTGGCGCCGCTCGTCGCCACGCGGCCGGGGCTGCGCATCCCCATGACGGCGGATCCGTTCGAGGCGATGGTGTGGGTGATCGCGGGGCAGCAGGTGAACCTGGCCTTCGCGTACGCCCTCCGCCGCGCCGTCATCGACCTGGGCGGCGAGGACGCGGGGGATGGATTCCGCGCGCATCCCACCCCGGAAGCCGTCGCGCGGCTGGACTACGACGACCTTACCGCGCGCAAGTTCTCGCGCCGCAAGGCCGAGTACGTGATCGACACCGCGCGCCTCGTCGCGTCCGGCGAGCTGCCGCTGGCCTCGCTCGCCGAGGCGCCGGCCACGCGCCTCTCCGAGCGGCTGATGGCGGTGCGCGGGCTGGGCCGCTGGTCCGTGCAGTACCTGCTGATGCGCGGCTACGGGCTGGCCGACTGCGTCCCCGTGGGCGACGCGGGGCTCACCGCGGCCCTGCAGCGATTCTTCACCCTGGACCACCGCCCCGGGCCCGCGGAGACGGAGGCGCTGATGGAGCCGTTCGCGCCGCATCGCAGCCTGGCGACCTTCCACCTCTGGAGCACCCTGGGAGACCCGCAATGACCCTCTTCGCCGCACGCATCGACTCGCCGATCGGTCCGCTCACCGCGCTGGTGGACGGCGACGGCGCCCTGACGCACCTCCTCTTCGCCCATCAGCCCGTCCCCGCCGGCGCCGCGTGGGACGAGGCCCGCTGCGCCCCCGTCCGCGCCCAGCTGGAGGAGTACTTCCGCGGCGAGCGCGACGCCTTCGATCTCCCGCTCGCGCCCGCCGGCACCGAGTTCCAGCGCCGCGTCTGGGACGAGCTGGCGCGCATCCCCTTCGGCGAGACGGTGGACTACGGCTCGCTCGCCGCCCGCCTGGGACGCCCCGGCGCCGCCCGCGCCGTCGGCCGCGCCAACGCCACCAATCCCATCCCCATCATCGTCCCCTGCCACCGCGTCATCGGTGCCAACGGGAGCCTGACGGGATATGCGGGCGGGCTCCCGGCCAAGACGATGCTCCTGGAGCTGGAAGACGGACGCTCCCGCCAGGCGGCCGCATGAGCGAGGGCCGGCCACGGGAGGGCGGGGACGCGGAAGCCACGCTCGATCCGGCGGACTGGGCCGAGTTCCGCGCCCTGGCGCACCGGATGGTGGACGACACGCTGGAGGAGCTCGCCTCGCTGCGGGAGCGCCCGGCGTGGCAGCCGATGCCCGACGACGTCCGCGCGTCGTTCCGCGAGCCGCTTCCTCTCGGCGGCGAGGGCTCCGAATCCGTCTACCGGCAGTTCACGGAGCGGGTGCGGCCGTACCCCAACGGCAACCTGCACCCGCGCTTCTGGGGATGGGTGCAGGGGAACGGGACGCCGCTGGGGATGATGGCGGAGATGCTCGCCGCCGCGCTGAACCCCCACATGGCCGGCTTCGATCAGGCCCCCGCGCTGGTCGAGCACCAGGTGATCGCGTGGCTCGCCGAGCTGATGGGGATGCCGCCGGAGACCAGCGGCGTCCTGGTCACCGGCGGGACCATGGCGAGCACGATCGGGCTCGCCGTGGCGCGCCACGCGCGGGCGGGGTTCGACGTGCGGGCGGAGGGGCTCCAGGGGTCGCGCCCGCGCCTGCTGGTGTACGGCTCCACCGAGACGCACGGGTGGGCGCGCAAGGCGGCCGAGCTGCTCGGCCTGGGCAGCTCCGCCCTCCGCCTCGTCCCCGTCGACGCGGAGTACCGGATCGACGTCGAGGCCCTCCGCCGCGCCGTCGCCGCCGACCGGGCGGCGGGGCATCGCCCGTTCTGCGTGATCGGCACGGCGGGGACGGTGAACACCGGCGCCACGGACGACCTGCGCGCGCTGGCCGCCTTCTGCCGCGAGGAAGGATTGTGGTTCCACGTGGACGGGGCGTTCGGGGCGCTGGCGGCCTGGTCCGACGCGCTCCGGCCGATCGTCGCGGGGATCGAGGAGGCCGATTCCGTGGGGTTCGACCTCCACAAGTGGGGGTATCTCCCGTTCGAGGTGGCATGCGTGCTGGTGCGCGACCCGGAGGCGCACCGCGCCGCCTTCGCCACCACCGCCAGCTACCTGGAGGGAGCGGAGCGCGGGGTGATCGCGGGCGGGATCCCGTTCGCGGAGCGGGGGCTGGACCTGACGCGCGGCTTCAAGGCGCTCAAGGTGTGGATGTCGCTCAAGGCGCACGGCGTCCGCGCCATCGCCCGGCTGATTGAGCAGAACGTGGAGCAGGCGCGCGGCCTCGCCGACCGCGTCGAGCAAGATCCAGAGCTGGATCTGCTGGCCCCCGTCCCCCTCAACGTCGTCTGCTTCCGCTACACGCGCGCGGGGCTGGCGGACGAGGCGCTGAACGCGATCAATCGCGAGATCCTCATCCGCCTGCAGGAAGAGGGCGTCGCCGTCCCCTCCGGCACCACGCTCGCCGGCCGCTACGCCATCCGCGTGGCCAACGTCAACCACCGCAGCCGCCGCGAAGACTTCGCCGCCCTCGCCGACGCCGTCGTGCGCATCGGCCGGGAGGTGGGCGACGCAGTGGCGTGATCGAATCAGGATGTAGCCATAGGCTGTCATTCTGAGGCCCGGCCAAGCAGATCTCACCGCTTCGCGATTGACGGCAGGGCGTGAGAGTCTAGCCGAGGTATCGAGAGGCCCGGGCGCGGCAGCGACGAGACGACTGCGGCCGCAACGGCCAGGGACCACGAAAAAGCAGAGGAGCGGAGAGATGCCCATCTCCCCGCTCCTCTGCTTTTCCTATGATCCCGATCCACCGATCCACCGATCCGCCGATCCGCCGATCGATCCGCCCGATCAGCCGACGGAGCGGAGGAAGTCGATCCTGACGACGCGGGTGCCGTGGCCGGCGAAGTCCACCTCCGCCCTGTCGCCCGTGACCCCCAGCACCATCCCCTCGCCGAAGGTGTTGTGCGTCACCTCCTCGCCGATGGAGAAGGCCGGCGTGTCCTCCTCGCCCGCGAAGTCGAACACCGGCGCGGGCTCCGGCGCCGCCTCGCGCTTCGCCCCGGACTCCGCGTCGCGCTTCTTCGACTTCGTGCTGGTCTTGCTCGCGGGGCCCGCATCGTTGTCGCAGTGCCCGCAGGCGAAGTCCTCCGGCCGCTCCTCGCCGAAGTACTCCAGGATCATCTTGGTGCGGCAGCGCGCCGTGCGGCAGTAGCGGACCATCTCCTCCAGCTTGGCCCGGTCGCGCTGGCGCCGCTCCTCGTAGTCGGTCAGCTCGCGCGACAGGTCCGCCGCCGTCACGTCCTCCGCCAGCCGCTCCCACACCCCGCCGCGGTGCTCGCGCATCATGGAGTGCCGCTTGAGCAGCGTCATCACGATGCGCGCCTTGCGCCGGGGGATGTCGGCCATCGACGCGATCTCGTCGATCTCCCGCTTCTCCTCCAGCGGCATGGCGTTGACGATGCGCGCCACCGCGATGGCCTCCTGCAGGTCCGGGTACTTCCCCCCCAGGAAGTACCCCTGCACCGCGCTGTCCTCCACGCGGTAGAAGATGGTGCACCGCGAGGGGAGCCCGTCGCGCCCCGCCCGCCCCGCCTCCTGGTAGTACGCCTCCAGCGAGCCGGGGAAGTGGTAGTGGACCACGAAGCGGATGTCCGGCTTGTCGATCCCCAGCCCGAAGGCGTTGGTGGCGATCACCGCCTTCACCTCGCCCGCCATGAAGCGCTCCTGCGCCTCGTTCCGCTCGTTGGAGCCCAGCTTCCCGTGGTAGAGCGCCAGCGAGTGCCGCTTCCCGAACTCCTCGCGCAGCCGCTCCGCCTCCTTCACCGTCGCCACGTAGACGATCCCCGTTCCCGGCGCCGTGCGGAAGATCCGCTCCAGCGCCGCGTCCTTCTCGCTCTCGTTGACGGTGGGGATCACCTCCAGGAAGAGGTTGGGCCGCACCAGCTCCGCCACGTGCGTGAACACGTCGCGCATCCGCAGCTGCCGGGCGATGTCGTCGCGCACCTCGGGGGAGGCCGTCGCCGTCAGCGCCATCACCGGCGGGCGCCCCAGGCGGTCGGCGATGGCGCCCAGCATCATGTAGTCGGGGCGGAAGTCGTGCCCCCACTGGCTCACGCAGTGCGCCTCGTCCACCACGAAGAGCGAGATCTTACGCTCCAGCAGCACCTCGAAGAAGTCGCGGTCGCGGAAGCGCTCCGGCGTCACGTACAGGATCTTCCCCCCGCCCTCGCCCACCGCCTCCTCCGCCTCGCGCTTCTCGCGCGCGGTGAGCGACGAGTTGATGGTCCAGGCGTCCACCCCCAGCTCGTCCAGCTTGTCCGTCTGGTCCTTCATCAGGGCGATCAGGGGCGAGACCACCAGGGTGAGGCCGGGGAGGTGGAGGGCGGGGAGCTGGTAGAGGAGCGACTTTCCCGCCCCCGTGGGCATGATGACGAGCGCGTCGCGCCCGTCCAGCACGGCGCGGATCACCTCCTCCTGCCCGGGCCGGAACTCGTCCAGCCCGAAGGAGGAGCGCAACGTCTCGTGGATGCCGGACGCGGGTGACGCGCCGGCCTCTGCGGTGGTGGTCAAGCGGTTCCGCGGTCGGAAAGGTTCCAGGGCTCCGTCGTCGAACGCCCGCCTGAGGAGCAAGGGCCGGACCATGGGGCCGATGCGTAGCAGTGGCGGCGCGGCCCCCCATCTTCTACATTGGCGCCCGATCCGCCGAGCCCACGCACCTCCAGTCCGCGCGAACCGCGACGCATTCGATGACCGAGAGCCACGCCCCCGGCCGCGCGCAGCCGCGCGGCCAGTTCATCGTCCTGGAGGGGATCGACGGGTCGGGGACCACCACGCAGATGGGGGTGCTGCGCGAGCATTTCGAGCGCGCGGGACGCCGGGCCATCTACACCAACGAGCCCAGCGACGGGCCGGTGGGGATGCTGATTCGCCTGGCGCTGCAGAAGCGGCTGGTGGGCGCCAACTTCGAGTCGCACGACCCGGAAGACCGGCCCACGCAGGGGGGCGAGTCGTTCGACCTGGCGGCGCTGGCGCTTCTCTTCGCGGCGGACCGGGCGGACCACCTGGCCACGCAGGTGCACCCCAACCTGGTGAAGGGGCGCCACGTGGTCTGCGACCGCTACCTCCTCTCCACGCTGGCGTACCAGGGGCTGCACTCTCCCGTGGACTGGCTGGTGGAGATCAACCGCCCCGCGCTGGCCCCGGACCTCACCTTCTTCCTGGACGTCCCCGCCGAGGCCGCGGCCGAGCGGATGCGCCGGGCGCGGTGGCGCAAGGACCTGTACGAGGGCGAGCAGCACCAGCGGATGATCCGCGGCCGCTACCTGGAGCTGATCGGGAAGGAGTATCCCTCCGTCGGCCCCGTGGTGGTGATCGACGCCTCGCGGCCGGCGGCGGAGGTGTCCTCCGACCTAGTGGGACGGGTGGACCGCTTTCTGGACACGGGGCGGGTGGAGGACGCGCGGTAGCAGTCCTCGATTCGACGCCGAATGTGCGCGGCGGTCGGCGTGGGGGCATGCCGATCTGCCAGCAGTGCGTAAGTATATGCCCTCGTGCCACTTCTCTCCGGGGCGCGGGTGGAGGGAGCGATGCCGGGTGCGGCACCGCCCTTGCAAAAGCGGCCCGGAGAAATCCGACAGACTGGTTGTTTCGCGGATGGACCTCTCACGGAGGATGAGGATGATGAACGTGCTTTCGAAGAAGCTGACGGTCGCGATCTGCGCGGCCAGCCTGGGAGTGTCCGGCTGCGCATCGCTGAACAACACCGAGCGCGGCGCCGTGCTGGGCGCCGGGACGGGCGGCGCCATCGGCGGGGTGATCGGCAACCAGACGGGGAGCACCGCCCGCGGCGCCATCATCGGCGCGGTGCTGGGCGGCGTGGCGGGCGCCGTGATCGGGCGGCGGATGGACCGGCAGGCGCAGGAGCTGGAGGGCGAGCTGGGGCAGGGCGCCGAGGTGTCGCGCGTGGGCGAGGGGATCGCGGTGACGTTCGCGTCCGGCATCCTCTTCCCCTTCAACTCCGACCAGGTGCTCCCGGCCGGCCGCGGGAACCTGGACGAGCTCGCGCAGAGCCTGCAGCGCTACCCGGAGACCGAGGTGCTGATCGTGGGCCACACGGACGACGTGGGCTCGGACACCTACAACATGGGCCTCTCGATGCGCCGCGCCGAGTCGTCCAAGAACTACCTGGTGTCGCGCGGCATCCAGGCGGGCCGCATCCGCACCTCGGGCCGCGGCGAGACGGAGCCGATCGCGTCCAACGCCGACGAGAGCGGCCGCTCGCAGAACCGCCGCGTGGAAGTGGCGATCTTCGCCAGCGAGGAGTACCGCCAGCAGATCCTTCGCGAGAACCAGGGCAACCGCCAGTAAGCCCTCCCCTCGCGGGATCGACCGAACCGAACCGCCCCCGGCATCCGTGCCGGGGGCGGTTTCGTTATCGCTACCCTTGCCCCGGAACCGGCGGCGCTGCAACCATTGGAGGGCGATCCGCGTAGACGACGCCGTTTCCCGGTCCGCGGATCTCCCTTTCCGATGGAGCACGCTGATGGACGCCACGACGAAGATGCGGCTGGACGCGCCTGGCCTGGAGGGGCTGGCTCCCACGGCCGTGGTTCCGGCGGATGCGCCTCCCGCCGTGCCCGCCCGCGACGATGACGTCGCGGCGCTCGGCAGCTACGTGGAGTACGCCGGATTCTTCCCGCGGTGGGCGGCGTCCACGGTGGACTGGCTGGTCCTCGCGCCGCTCTTCTACGCCGGGGAGAAGCTGACGGCCCTGGCCCCCTCGGCCGAGGTCCCGGCGACCATGCTGCTGGTGGCGCTGCTGTGCGGCTACGAGATCTTCTGCACCGGGCGCTGGGGGCGGACGCCGGGGAAATGGGCGGTGGGGCTGGAGGTGCGGATGGAGGACGGAGACGCACCGACCTGGAAGGCCGCCTGGATGCGGAGCGCGGTCACGCTGGTGCTCTACATGGCGATGGCTGCGTTCGGCGTCACGCCCGAGGACAGCTTTCTGGATCAGGGGAATCCGTGGCTCGGGATCCCCGTCCTCCTGCTGTTCGTGTGGTACCTGGTCGACTGCACGGTCTTCGTCGGCAGCGAGAAGCATCGCTCGCTGCACGACCAGATGGCGGGCACCGTCGTCATCCGCGGCGACTGATCCCGCGGCAGACCCACCGCGACGCAACGGAGGCACCCCGGCGCACGCACCGCGCCGGGGTGTTTCTCTTCCATCCCCCTGCCGGAACGCCTCTTGCGCCTTCCGCCGGCCCACAGTCCAGGGGAGGGGCAGATGCAGGACGAGCGCGCGGGGAACGTGGCGGGCGACGATTCGGGGAGCGGCGGGGAGGAGCAGGGGGGCGGCGTGAGGTCGGAGCGGCAGCGCGATCTGGCGGCGAAGAGCCTGCTGCACCGCGAATCCATCCCCGCGATTGAGGCGGACGATCAGGTGAGAGAGGAGGGGCACGATGTCGACCGGCGGCCCTGATCCCAACCGCGTCGACGATGTCGACATCGACGTGGCCCAGGGCCACCTGGGCGATCCGCGATCGGCGCGCTTCGGCATGCCGAGCTGGGTGATCATGCTCATCGCCCTCGTGATCGCCGCGCTGGTGGTGGCGCTGGTCGTCTTCTGATCGCGATCCGTATCGACCGAGCGGATCGCCATCACGTCAGAAAGCAGGGGAAGGGGAGGATCTCTCCGCTTCCCCTGCTTCTGTATCCCCATCCTGATCCCACGATCCTGTCATCCTGAGGCCGGTCACGCCGAACCCGTCGCCATCGAACGCCGCGGGAGGAGAGAGGGCCGCTGCGGGCGCGCGCCATCGGCTGAATCGCCGCGCAGGCTCTTCCGAGGGCGGGCGATCTCGACGCTGCCGCGCCCAGGCCTCTCGCTGGCGGAGTAGATTCCACGGGCCTGCGGGCGGTTTCGCGGAGGCCGATTTGGCGCTGCCGGCCCTGGAATGACTGCTCGAAAAGCGAGAAGAACAAAGCGCGAAGCGCCGAGGTGTTCCCCTCTCCCGTTATCGGGAGAGGGGAAAGCGCGATGTGTCCGCGAGGTAGTTTTCGCGGACCATCGCGCGAGGGGTGAGGGTGCCGCGGGCGCGCACCGGAGCTCTTCGCCGTCCGCCGGCCATCCCCTTGCCAATTCGCGCCCCACCCCCGAACATTCCCCGAACCGGATTGCGTCTGCGGTGTAAACCGGGGGTGCACCTTTCGGCGCGGCGCCGGGAGTATCACTTTGCCCGATCACCGAAGATGCAGCTCCACCGGCAGTGTCCCGTTCCGCGCGAACCCCGTCCCGCTCCCTCCCGTCCATGATCACGCCCACGCAGCGCGAGCGCGTCCTCCCCCGCCTCATCGAAGAGGAGATGCGGGAGTCCTTCCTGGACTACTCGATGAGCGTGATCGTCCAGCGCGCGCTCCCCGACGTGCGCGACGGGCTCAAGCCCGTGCACCGGCGCATCCTGTACGCCATGCACGAGGCCGGTCTCACCCCCGCGCGCCCGTACCGGAAGAGCGCCACCGTGGTCGGCGACGTGCTGGGCAAGTACCACCCGCACGGCGACGCCTCGGTCTACGACTCGCTGGTGCGCATGGCGCAGGACTTCGCGCTGCGCTACCCGCTGGTGGACGGGCAGGGGAACTTCGGCTCCATCGACGGCGACAACGCGGCGGCCTACCGCTACACCGAGGCGCGCCTCTCCGCGATCGCCGGCGAGCTCCTGGCCGACATCGACCGCGCCACCGTCGACTTCGCCCCCAACTTCGACGACCGGCTGGAAGAGCCCACCGTCCTCCCGGCGCGCGTCCCCAACCTGCTGGTCAACGGCAGCTCGGGAATAGCCGTGGGGATGAGCACCAACGTCCCGCCCCACAACCTGGGCGAGGTGGTGGCCGCCGCGCTCCACCTCCTCGACCATCCCGACTGCACCGTCGACGACCTGATGGCCCACGTCCCGGGCCCCGACTTTCCCACCGGCGGCATCATCGTGGGGACGGCGGGGATCCGCGACGCCTACACGAAGGGGCGCGGCCGCGTGGTGATGCGGGCGCGCGTCTACAAGGAGTCGCGCCGCAACGGCAAGGAGCAGCTGGTCGTCACCGAGATCCCGTACGGCACCAACAAGTCCCGCATCATCGAGCAGATCGCCGAGCTGACGCGCTCGGGGAAGATGAGCGACGTCAGCGACCTGCGCGACGAGAGCGACCGCGACGGCATCCGCATCGTCGTGGAGCTCAAGCGGGGCACGGATGCCACCAAGATCCTGGGGCAGCTCTTCAAGTGGACGGCGCTGCAGTCCACCTTCGGCGTGATCGCGCTGGCGCTGGACAAGGGCGTGCCGAAGGAGTTCGCGCTCAAGGAGATCCTGGAGCGCTACCGCGATCACCGCGTGGAGGTGGTGGTCCGCCGCTCGCGCTGGGAGCTGGAGCGGGCGCGCGACGAGGCGCACATCCTCCGCGGCCTCCTGGTGGCGCTGGGCCGCATCGACGAGGTGGTGCAGATCATCCGCTCCTCCCGCACGCGCGAGACGGCCGCGCGCAAGCTGGAGAAGGAGCTGAAGCTGGACGAGCGGCAGTCCGAGGCCATCCTCTCCATGCGCCTCTCCCGCCTTACCCAGCTGGAGGGGCGCGAGCTGCGCGACCGCCTGGACGAGCTGGAGTCGCGGATCGCCGAGCTGGAGGCCGTGCTCGCCTCCCCGGAGCGGCAGCTGGAGCTGATCCGCGGCGAGCTGCGCGAGCTCTCCGCGAAGTACGCGGACCCGCGGCGGACGCGCATCTTCGAGAACGAGAAGTCGGTGAAGCTGGAGGACATGCTCGCCTCGGAGGAGGTGGTGGTGACCATCAGCCGCGAGGGGTACGTGCGGCAGATCCCCATGGCCGTCTACCAGCGCAACCTCACCGCCGGCCGCCGCCTCTCCTTCGAGCGCTACGAGGGCGACTACGTGGAGCGCGCGGTGGTCGCGCAGACGGACGACACGCTCCTGGCCTTCTCCACCGACGGCCGCGCGTACGCCCTCTCGGTGCGCGACGTCCCCGAGGCCGGCGGCTCGTCGCGGGGGAAAGGGCTGCACCAGATCTTCGAGATCGGGAAGAAGGCTCGCGTGGCGGCCGTGCACCTGGTGCACGAGTGGCGCGCGGACCGCTTCGTGGTCTTCGCCACCGCGTCCGGCTCGGTCAAGCGCACGTCGCTGGACCAGTACGCCAACGCACGCTCCGGGATCGAGGCCATCAAGCTGGGGGCGAAGGATTCCGTCGTGGGCGTGCGGGTGAGCGACGGCGAGGGGGAGATCGTCCTGGCCGGCCGCCTGGGGCGCGCAATCCGCTTCCCCGAGGGCGAGGTGCCGCTGCAGGGGCGCGTCTCGCAGGGGGTGCGGGGGATCAAGATCAAGGAGGACGAGACGGTCGCCGGGATGATGCTGGTGCGCCACGAGGGCGGCGAGGCCATCGCCGTCACCACGCGCGGATGGGCCAAGCGCTTCCCGCTGGACGAGCTGGCGGCGCAGGGCCGCGGTGGCCTGGGCACCGTCGTCCTCGCTCCGACGAAGGAGTCGGGCGACCTGGCGGCGCTGATGGAGGTGCACGCCGGCGAGGACCTGATGGCCATCACCACCGGCGGCCGCACCGTGCGCCTCAAGACGGACTCCGCGCCCCCGTCGGGCCGCGCGGGCGCGGCGGAGAAGGCGGTGGCGATCACCGGCAACGAGCGCGTCGCCGAGGTCACCCCCGTCGCCGAGCGCGAGACCCCCTCCGGCGGCGGGGGCGACGACGACGAGGGCGGCCCCTCCGAGCTCACCTTCACCGTGGCGGGCCCCAGCGGCCCCACCGGCGACGGCGCCACCCCCCACGCCTCCACCGTCGACGGCGGCTCCACCGCGGACGGTGGGTCGCCGGAAGACGGCGGATCGATCGTGGATGGTGGATCGTCGGATGACGGCGGATCGTCGGATGCGGGCGGATCGACGACCGGCCGCCGGGTGATCGAGGACGGTGGATCGCCCCCGGACGCGCTGGTGACGGAGGACGAGGACTCGCCGCCCGCGGCCGCGGATGCGCCGGATCGCGCCGCGAAGGGCGGCGCGGAGGAGCTGGACCTGTTCGGCTGACCGCACCCGGGTGATCGATGCTGGAACGAAGAGGCTCCGTCGAATCCGACGGAGCCTCTTCGTTCAGCCGGGCCGGTGGAGCCCGATCACACCGGGCAGAAGCAGCGGCCTCCGCCGAAGCAGATGCCTCCGTTGGGGCCGCACTGGTCGAGTGCGTAGCAGTCGTCGCTCGATTGGCAGTTCGGCCCCGCCGCCGGGGGCGCGGGCGCCGCCAACGCCTGCGTCGCGCCGAACCCGAGCGCGCCCGCGATGGCCGCCCCGAACACCGCGCCGCGAACCGTCCATCGTTTGCGTATCATGCGTCCCTCCTGTGGCGAGAAAGCCGGGCAGGCGTCCGGGAGGAGCGCCAACGCCCAGGATAATCGGCGAAATGCGGCCGGGCAACGTTGGGTCGCAAGGAGAGCGGGGCGAGGGCTGGCGGTCGCATCATCTCTTGACCCGGCGGTCACGGACCTTCATGTTACCACGGTAACAATGTACCGCCCACGATGAGAGGCGAGATTCATGTCGGACGATTCGATCCTGGTGGAGCGGGTGCAGACGGGCGTGCGGATGGAGAAGCGGATGGTGAAGGTGCTCAAGGCGCTCGCCGAGTACCACGACCTCTCGCTGGGCGACCTGCTGGAGGGGATCGTGGTGCACGCCTTCGAGAACCGCGCGCCCTTCGGGGAGCGGAGCCTGGACCGCATCGCCAAGCTGAAAGAGGTGTACGGGATGGCCTACGGAGCCGAATCCGCGCATCGTTTCCGCGAGGCGGCCGACGCCTGACGCACCACCAGGGGATGATCGTGAGCACCTACTACGAAATCGACGGCCACCAGCACGACGCCTTCGATCCCACCGCCGTCGTGACGCGCTGCATCGAGAGCGGATCGCGCGCGCTCCTGCTGGACGCGCCGGCGCTCCTCCCCGAGTTCTTCGACCTCAGCAGCGGCGTCGCGGGGGAGCTGCTGCACAAGCTCTCTCTCTACGGCATCCGGATGGCCGGCGTCGTGGCCGATCCGTCCATCCACTCGGACGCCTTCCAGTCGTTCCACCTGGAGACCAACCGCGGGAGCCAGGTCCGCTTCTTCCCCACCCGCGCCCAGGCCGTCGAGTGGCTCGAATCCGCGTGATGCCGCGGCGGATCACCCGTCGATCCGGGGCCGGCGGGATGGACAGCGGCGCCGAAAGGGCACATCGTTCGCGCGAGGCGGCCCATGGCTGACGCCGCGCCGCCCGCCCCCGTCGGAGAGGCGACGATGGAAGACTTCTCGCCCCAGCGGGTGAGCCGCACGCACCGCATCGTCCTGGACGCGCCGCCGGAGCGTGTCTTTCCGCTCTTCACCCCGCTCGGCGAGCGGGCGTGGGTGCCGGGATGGGCGCCGCGCTTCCTCTGGCCAGCGGACGGCGCGGCGGTGGAGGGCGCCGTCTTCCTCACCCGCGCCGCCGGCGAGCTGGAGACCATCTGGACGATGATCGCGTACGAGCCCGGCCGCCGCGTGGCCTACACGCGCACCACGCCGGGATCGCGCGCCGGCATCGTCGAAGTCCGTTGCGAGCCCCATGGCCGCGGGCGGACGATCGCGCACGTCACCTACACCTACACGGCCCTCTCCGCGCGCGGCAACGACTTCCTGGCCGAGTGGACGGAAGCCGAGTACCGGCGCTCCATCGACGGCTGGGAGACCGCCATCAACACCCATCTCTCCGGCGATCCCCTCCCGCTCCAGGACTGATCCCGCACGGAGAAGACGATCCATCGGACGATCTCTCCTCACACCCGCCGGTACCCGATCCAGGCGTTCGGGCGCTGGCGGCACCGTCGTGGTGGAGCGGGGATCTTCCTGCCCGTCCGCGTCCTCCGATCTCCCTGAGGTCGTTCCGAAGGGAGGGACGATCGACGGATCAGGGTGAGGGCTCGCTCCGCCGCGCGGGTGGAGCGGGGCGGGGAAGGGCGCTACCTTGTCCGTGACACGACGATCCCCAACCCGAAGCCGCACAGTGCTGGACACCGAGACCGACCCCGCCGCCGCGCTCCACGCCCCGCGCCTGAGCGCCGACGTCCTCCGCGAGCACGGCCATCGCCTGATCGACCGCATGGCCGACTACCTGGCCGAGATCGAGTCGCGCCCCGTCTCCACCCCCCGCGCGCCGCTGGAGATCGCCCGCCGCTTCGCCGAGCCGCTCCCGCGCGAGGGACGATCGGCGGACGAGGTGTGGGACGGCGCGTGGGAGCACGTGGTGGGCGACGCCATCCAGCTGGCGCACCCCATGTACATGGGCCACCAGGTCGCCCCGCCGCTCCCCCACGCCGTGCTGGCCGACGCGCTCGCCTCCCTCCTCAACCAGTCGCTCGCCGTCTGGGAGATGTCGCCCACGGGGACGATGGTGGAGGCGCAGGTGGTCCGCTGGCTGGTCGAAGCCCTCGGCTTCCCCGCGTCCGCCGACGGGACGATGGTCTCCGGCGGGAGCGTCGCCAACCTGACGGGGCTCCTCGCCGCGCGGGAGGCGCGCTTCCCCGGCTGCTGGAGAAACGGCGTGGCGTCGGGAGATGCGCATCGCGCCGTGCTCCTGGTCTCCGCGCACTCGCACTACTCCGTGGAGCGCACCGCCGGGCTGATGGGCCTGGGCGCCGAGGCCGTCGTCCCCGTCGCCGAGCGCGGGGGGAAGCTGGACCCGGACGCGCTGGAGGATGCCCTCCGCGCCGTCCACCGCGAGGGGCGCATCCCCTTCGCCGTGAGCGCCACCGCCGGGAGCACCGCCACCGGCCTCTTCGATCCGCTGGACGACATCGCCGACGTCTGCTACCACGCGGACGTGTGGATGCACGTGGACGGCGCGCACGGCGCCTCGTACGCCCTCTCCGACCGCCTGCGGCCGCTGCTGAAGGGGATCGAGCGCGCGGACTCCGTCGCCTGGGACCCGCACAAGATGCTGTGGATGCCCATGTCCACCGGCGCCGTGGTGGTGCGCGACCGGCGGCACCTGGACGCCGCCTTCCAGCAGAACGCGCCCTACCTCTTCCACGCCCGCCCCGGCGAGGCGCGCAGCTGGGACGCCGGCCGCGTGACGCTCCAGTGCTCGCGCCGCTTCGACGCGCTCAAGCTCTGGATCACCCTCCGCCACCACGGCGCCGACCACTTCGCGCGCCTCAACGAATCGTGCGCCGACCGCGCCGCGTCACTGCACGCGAAGCTGGAGGCCGCGCCGGACTTCGAGCCCGTGCATCGCCCCGAATCCAACATCCTCTGCTTCCGCCACCTCCCCGCCCACGTCGCGGACCGCGAAGACCGGGAGATCGACGCCTTCCAGGCCGAGCTGCGCGCCCGCTACAACGCTTCCGGCGCCGGCTGGATCACCTCCACCCTCCTCGACGGCCGCCGCGTCCTCCGCGTGACCCTCATCAACCCCGCCACCACGGACGAGCACCTGGACAGGATGATGGACGGGCTGCGGGAGATTGGAAGCGGGATCTGAGATCGACCCAATCGCTTTCGAGGACAACAATCTGTTGCCGTCCGGCAGTCATCCAGAGGCCCGGCCGCACGGATCTCGCCCGATCGAAAGAGCTGGCAGGGCCGTGGGATCTAGCGGAGGCAGCAGCGAAGCCTGGGCGCGGCAGCGGCGACACGGCCCGGCCTCCAACAACTGCGGCTCGACTGGATTCAATGCTCCGCGGCGGAGCCCGGGAAGCGGAGAATCCCCCTGCCGTCCGATCCGTTGATCCATCGCCCCAACGAAGAAGGGCAGGCCCCGCCCGAGGAGCCTGCCCTTCATCGTTCATCCCGTCCGCCGACGCTCAGTCGTCGTCGTCGCGGTTGCCCAGCCTGGCGACGTCCTGCGTGCGGAGCGGGCGGCCCAGGGAGAAGAGGTCCACCACGCGATCCCGGGGCGGCTGGTAGCGCAGCGCCGTGGCGCGCAGGCCCAGGAGGAGGTTGACGGTGACCAGCGTCCCCGGCACCTCGGTGCGGTCCAGCATCGCCCGCAGCTGCGCCACCGCGTTGTCCTGGAAGTTGCGCGCGACGATCACCAGCGCGTCCGGCATCTCCTCCACCGCCGCCTCGATCGCCTTCGCCGCGTTCCCGCCGATGGTCAGCTGCACCGCCGGGTACGCCAGCACGATCCCCTCGCGGTCGCCCAGCGTGAAGCGCACCGCCTCCTCCGGCCCCACCTCCTCCACCCGCGCGTTCCCCGTCAGGTCCTCGACGACCCGGCCCACGCGGGTGCGGAACTCCTCCGCCACCGTGGGCCCCTTCAGCGACAGGCTGCGCAGCTGCTCCGCGAACCAGCGGTCGCGGTCGAAGTGGCGGAAGCAGGGGAGGAGGCGCGCCGCCGTGGCGCGGTCCACCCACCCCGTCTCGGCCAGCGCGTCCACCAGCTCCTCGCCGTCCAGCTGCGGCGCGTGCGACGCCACCGCGCGGAGCGCCTGCTCCATGCGCGCGTTCTCGTCGCCCACGGCCAGCGCGGGCTGGGGAAGCGGAAGGCGGAGGACCCTGGAAAGGTTGCCGAACCAGATCATCGCGGCTCTGCTGGAAACTTCTGGTGTTGCGTGTCGTGGGAAGATCGCGTTGGACGATGCAGCCGGCGGGCCGATCCGTCAAGTCGTTTCCCGTAACTCCGATCCGCCGCGGCGTGGCCCGCTTCCCGCGCTTGACAAGGGGAGCGGGCGGCGCAGATTGCCCGTTCACCGCCGCGACGCGCGGAACATACACCCGCAGGGAGAGAACGTGCGCCACATCGCCACCGCCGCCATGCTGCTGGCCCTCGCCGCCTGCAAGGTGGAGCGCACCCCCCGCGGCTTCTACACCCAGCGCGATCCCGGGATCGTGGAGCGGCAGGAAGCCGAGGGGGAGATCCGCGACCGCGTCCGCAACTTCGCCGAGCACCTGGGCCGCGGCGACCGCGCCGACGCCGTGGAGGCGGTGGCGCCCATGGACCTGGCGCAGGTGATCGGGGTGGACGGCAACGGGGGGATCAACCGGCTGGGGCCCAACGGGCTGATGCAGGCGCTGGACAGCGTGGCGCTCCCCGCGCCCGCCGTGGCGCGCACCCCCCACCTCCAGGTGCAGGTGGGGCTGCAGGAGGGGATGGGCTCGTTCTCCACCCACGTGGAGCTGCTCCCCATGGACGCGGGAACGCGCCCCCTGCGGATGCGAGCCACCGGCATCTTCGTCCGCGACCGCGGAAGCTGGCGGCTCTCGCAGATTCACCTCTCGCACGCCCTGGTCCCGCCCCCCGCCCCCGCCGACACCGCCGCGAGCGACACCGCCGCCCGCGACACCGCGGCCGCCGACAGCACGCCCTGAGCGAAACGTCCCGAGTCCCGGATCCCGAGATGCTGGAGCGACTGGCTCCGTGCGGCTCAGGACCTGGGACTCGGGACTTCGAGCTTCGGCGTGCGACTTCCGGGCCCTGGAGCTAGCTCTCGCCGCTCCGGGCCGTGTCCGCCAGCGTGGGGCGCAGCTCCGGCGGCAGTCGGATCGGCTCCGGCTCCTTCTCCCAGTCGGCCGGGCGGGTCATCGGCGCGTAGTCCACGCCCGGCTGGAAGCCCAGCGGCTCCGCCATCGCCTGCCGGAACGTCGCCTCGTCGATCTCCTTCTCCAGCAGCATCCGCCGCAGGATCTCGTTCCGCCGCGCCCCCACGGCCGCCGAGGCCGCCTCGGGATTGTCGATGCGCGGGGGGAGGAGGATTCCCGCCAGCGTGGCCGCCTCGCCCAGTGTCATCGCGCGCGGGTCCTTGCCGAAGTAGTCCTCGCTGGCGCGCCGCACCCCGTACGCCGGCCAGTCGCCCGTCCTCCCCAGCGACACGCGGTTCAGGTAGTACTCCAGCGCCGCCCGGCGCGAGAGCCGCGCCTCCACCAGCGGCACCATCGCCGCGCGCCACGCCTGGTCGGCCACGCTCTCGTCCAGCCGGTGCACCTGCGCCACCAGGTCGCGGGTCATCAGCGGCCGCGTGCGGCGCTCGAACTCGGAGGTGCGCTGGAAGCTGGTGGTGTCCACCGCCGCCAGGAAGGCGTTCACCACCCGGGGCGGGAGGTTGTTCAGCCGCACCCAGTCCGGGCGGCGCACCGACTGGCGGTACTGGCCCAGCAGCCCCCGCTCCAGCCGCTGCTGCGCCATGAAGCCGAAGACGGCCATTCCCACCACCACGGCCACGCCCAGGACGCCCAGGAGGATGAACGACCCCCGGTACTTCCCGCCCAGCCGCTTGGGCTCGGCCTGCGTGGTCCACTTTCCGCCGCGCGGCGCACCGCCCAGCGTCTTTCCCTTCGGCTTTCCCAGCTTCACGTTTTTTCGGCCCCGGCCGGTTTGCGTTTCAGCCCCGCGCGCGACGGCGCCAGGGGGGCAAAAACTATTCCCCGCGCGGGATTTGCGCGAGAGCGCCCCCGTTGCGCCACCCCCGGGGGTGCGTTAGCCTTCGTCCGCGCGCGCGTGGGCCTTGTCGAGGATCGCGATCCGATGGCGGACCGACCGCCTCCGGAGCGGGTATCAGCATCGCTCACCGACCCCGTCCACCCGAACACGCACTCTCTGGTCCCGTGGAGCCCAACTACTTCCGCCGCGGCTTCGGCCTGCGCAAGGAGATCGAGCCGCTGATCCGGTCCGAGTACCACAGCGGACTGGTCGACCGCATCCGCGCGCGCGGCTACCGGGACGAGTACGGCGAGGGCGACCGGCGGGTCACGGTGCGGCTGGCCGAGGAGTTCGGCTTCTGCTACGGAGTGGACCGCGCGGTGGACTACGCGTACGAGACGCGGGTCAAGTTCCCCGACCGGCGCGTCTTCCTCCTGGGCGAGATCATCCACAACCCCCACGTCAACCGCCGGCTGACCGACATGGGGATCGTCTTCCTCCACGCGGACGAGGGCGGCGTCTTCGACTTCTCGGTGCTCACCCCCGAGGACGTGGTCATCCTCCCCGCCTTCGGCTCCACCGTCGCCGACTTCGAGGCGCTCAAGACCGTCGGCTGCGTCCTGGTGGACACCACCTGCGGGAGCGTGCTGAACGTGTGGAAGCGGGTGGACCAGTACGCCCGCGACGGCTTCACCGCGCTCATCCACGGCAAGCACTTCCACGAGGAGACGCGCGCCACCGCCAGCCAGGTGTACCGCTGGCCCGAGGGCCGCTTCCTGGTCGTCCGCGACATGGCCGAGGCGCGGAAGGTGATGGACTACATCGAGGGGAAGCCGCAGGCGATGAGCCGCGAGGCGTTCCTGGAGCACTTCGCGGCCAAGGCCTCCCCCGGATTCGACCCCGACCTGCACCTGGAAAAGATCGGCGTCGCCAACCAGACCACCATGCTGGCCGGCGAGTCGCTGGAGATCGCGGCCGAGGTGGGCGCCTCGCTCCAGCGGCGGTACGGCGGCGAGCCGGGCTTCGACCCGGGCGCGCGCTTCCGCTCGTTCGACACCATCTGCTCGGCCACGCAGGAGCGCCAGGACGCCGTTGTCAAGCTGATGACCGATCCCGAGACGCGCCCCGACGTGATGCTGGTGATCGGCGGATACAACTCGTCCAACACCAACCACCTGGCCGTGATGTGCGCCCGCCACGCCGTCACCTACCACGTGGCCGACGCCAGCTGCATCGATCCCGAGCGCCGCACCATCCGCTTCAAGCCCGCGGGCGCCCCCGCCGGCGCGGCCGAGGTGGAGGCGGAGGACTGGCTCCCGCCCGGCCCGCTCACCGTGGGACTGACCGCCGGCGCCTCCACGCCCAACAACAAGATCGGCGAGGCGGTGGAGCTCCTCCTCCGCACCCGCGGCATCCCCCTGGAGACAAAAGCGGAAGCCGCCGCGGCCTGACGACGGGATGCGGGCGATGCGAAACGATCGAGGCGGCGCGCTGACTCAGCGTGCCGCCTCGATTCTGTTCTCGTCCGGCGTGGCCGTCGTCCTGGGGTGGGCTCACCGGCTCGCGCTCCCCGGATCGGACGTTGGCGCGCCCCAACGAGTTCCGTCCAAGCCGTTTACTTGCTGGCCTGGAAAGAGTGCTCCATGGCGGCGCGGGCGCCGGCTTCGGACGCCGTCCCCACCAGCTCGGGGAAGATGGCCAGGAAGATCCCGAAGAGGTCGGGATCGAACGAGCCCAGGTCCTCCACCATGATCTCCAGCGCCTCCTCCGGCGTCAGCCGCCGCCGGTAGCTGCGCGCCGTGGTCAGCGCGTCGAAGACGTCCGCGATGCGGAGGATGCGCGCCGAGAGGGGGATGTCGTGGCCGGCCAGCCCGTCCGGGTAGCCGCGCCCGTCCCACCGCTCGTGGTGCGAGCGCACCATGGGGCGGATGTCCCAGGGAAACTCCACCGGCGCCAGCATCTCGTCGCCGATGACCGTGTGGCGCTCCATGACCGAGCGCTCCTCGTCGGTCAGCTTCCCCGGCTTGTTCAGGATCTCCTCGGGAACCTCCGTCTTCCCCAGGTCGTGCAGGAAGGCGCCCATCCGGAACCACACCAGCTCGCGCTCCGTGAGCCCCACCTCGGCCGCGATCCGGCAGGCGTACCCCGCCACCCGCTCGCAGTGGCCGCTGGTGTATCGGTCCTTGGCCTCGATCGACTCGCCCCAGAAGCGCACCAGCGACAGGAAGTCCGTCTCCAGCTGCGTGATCCGCTGGTTGATGTCCGCCTGGTCGGGGCGCGCCTGGAGCCCGCTGAATAGCGTGTGCGCCTGGTTGAGCGCCTCCAGCGCCTCGCGGTTGCGCCCCAGCGCCCGCAGCACCAGCGAAAGCTCGCGCAGCGCCTCGGCTTCCAGGAGCGGCTCGCGTCCGCGGGTGATCTCGATCGACTGGTTCAGGTGGATCTCCGCGAGGTGCAGCTTTCCCGTCTCGCGGTAGATGATCCCGTAGAACTTGAGCGCCTCGGCGCGCCGCAGCGAGTCGTGCAGCCGGCTGGCGATCTCGAACCCCTCGTCGCAGCTGGCGCGCGCGCGGTCGGGCTCGCCCAGGGCCAGGAACAGCTCGGTGCGGTTGATGTGGATGGCGCCCTCGGTGACCACGTCCCCCGTGCGCGCGCAGATCTCCAGCGCACGCTGGAAATAGCCGTCCGCCGCCGCCAGGTCGCGCATGTCGATGTGGAGCATCCCCAGGTTGTTGAGGACCGCCACCACACCCGGGCCGCCTCCGGCGCGCTCCAGGTGCGCCAGCCCCGCCTGGTAGCGGACCAGCGCCTCCGCCAGGTTGCCGCGGATGTTGGCGACGATGCCCAGGTTCTGCTCCGTCTCGCCCTGGAGGATCTCGTCGCCGCCGAGCGCTCCGGCATCGCGGGCCAGCCGGTAGTAGTGCTCGGCCTGGCTCAGCTCGCCCGCCGCCTGGGCCAGCAGCCCGAAGCCGTTCAGCGCGCGGCTCTTCAGCCGGTTGTCCGTGTGCAGCTCCGCCAGGATGATGGCCAGGTCGAAGAGCTCCGCCGCCAGCTCGGGCACTCCCCGACGGCGCCAGCAGTGACCCTGGCGCATGATGGCGTCCCGCAGCCCGGACGAGTCACGGGCACGGAGGCTTTCGCGGAACGCGCGCTCGAAGCTCTGGGCGGCGTCGGCCCAGTCGCCGGCCCGCTCCTGGGCGACGCCCTGCTCGATGAGCGTCTGGGACGCGGAATACACAGGGATACGGATAAGGTCTTAAAGCACGGAGAGGGGCCTTTGAACATTCAAAGGCCCCTCGCACTCCGATCGGAAGTGATACGGTCGAGCCAGGGTCAGTGCCCCGCGCCGATGTACCCGGAGAAGTGCTGAAGGTTCGCGCGAAGCTTCAGGCCACCGGTGGTCCGGGTCGGAAGCACTTCGGCGATCTCGCCCGACTCGTCCACGTAGACGATGCTGAAGGAGCTGAACCCGTCCACCTCGGCCGCGGCGAAGTCCAGCGTGAGCACCGGCTGGGCGGTGGCGGGGAACACGATGCCGTGCGGCTCCAGGTTCACGCCGGCGTAGCCGGGGACCGTGCTCATGGTGATCCTGGTCGGCTGCGAGAGCGCGCCGGCCGGGAAGACGATCTTGTGGCCGGTCGCCGTCTGCAGCGTGCCGCCTTCGGCGCCGATGACGGCGCTCGCGCTGGTGCCCGCACGGGAGAACGACGGCGTGAGCGGAGTCCGGAGCAGCTGGAGCTGCTCCGCCGGACCCGAGGGCGATTCGGCGCATCCGCCGATCGCGATCAGGATTCCGGCGAGCGCCGCCGCGGCCGCGCGCAGGGTGAACTTGGACATGGAGCCTCCGGTGGAGTGGTATAGGTAGCCGCGAGGGCGGGGATACTTATCCAGACAAGTTGTTTCTTGTGTGAGCCACAGTGTACAACAATGGGGCGGGCTCTGTCAACACTTTCGACCCGGACCGAAGCTTTCGCGAAGGCGCTTCGGTGCGGTCGGGAGCATGGCGTCGGGCGTTCGGCGGAAGATTTCCGCGACGGCCCGGGCTCAACGGCCCGGTCGTCGGCGGTGCCGAATGCGGGCGGCGCGCCGGCCTTGCCGGACGCGCCGCGGAAGGTCCCGCTACGGGATCAGTGGTGGGCCGGCGGCCCGGCCAGAACCCGGAACAGGTGGTTCAGCGTGGCGAGTATGCACCCCAGCCCGGCGATGGTCAGGAAGAGGCCGACCAGGAAGTACGCCACCAGCGCCCCGCCCCGCTCGATCTCGCCCCAGGTCCCCGAGGCGTAGTAGGCGGTGGCCGCCAGCGCCAGGAGGAAGACCCCGGTCCCCAGCCCCACCGCCAGCGCCAGGAGGCGCGTGGCTCCCTCGGGAATCTCGGGCATGCCGATGGCCGAGCCGGAGCGCGGCCTGGGGCGGTCCTCCGACCACTGGCGGTAGCGGTCGCGGACGGAGCCGTAGGTGCTCTCGCCGTCGTTGCCGTGACGGTTGCTCATTGCTCCCCCTGGTGGCTGAGGGCGTAGACGTAGGCGGCCAGCGCGCGCACCTGGGTGTCGTCGAAGCTGCCGCCGCCCTTGGCCGGCATCGCGCCCGGGTACTTCTTGGGCTGCTGCACGCCGTTGGTGATCAGGGTGACGATCTCCGGGTAGGCGCCCGAGATGTTCAGCCACTCGCCGTCGTTGAGCGGCGGGGCGGCGGGCGTGCCCGCGCCGGCGGCGCCGTGGCACCCCATGCACGGGTTGGAGAAGAGCTTCTGACCCTCCTCCGCCATGGCCGCCGTGACGCCCGACGGGAGGTTGTCGAGGTTCAGCTTCTGCGGCTGGGTGGAGGCCAGGAGGCCCGGGCGCGCCGTGGGCGGCTCCGGGTTGGTGGCCTCGGGCACCGCGGGCGGCCACTGCCGGTGCGAGACGCGGTCGTAGCCGTAGTCGCCTCCGGGCTCGCAGCCGCCCGCCAGGACGGCGCCCAGCGCGAGGGCGAGGACCGCCGCGGCGTTGCGGGCGGGATTCGGTCGGGGCATCGTCGTCGGGTCTGTCTGCTGGTTCGCCGCGGCGCGGAAAGGCTCGTGGTGCCCGCGCGCGCAGGGGGGACAAAAGAACGCCCGACCGCCCGCCGCGCAAGGGTTCGCCGCATCCCGGGACCCGTGGCGCGACCCGTCCACCCGCGCGCCGCGCCGTTCGCCAACCTCGTGCCGTCACGCCGTTTGAGACTTCGCGAGCAGCCGATTCCGCCGCGATCCGTTGCCGGGACGAGGCCTTCGGGCGGCGGTTCGATAGCGGATGCGGCACGATCGAGACGGGGTGGGCCGCATCAATCCTCGCCTGGCGCGATCCGGTCCGAGTCGAACGGATCGCGGCGGAAGCGCGCCGAGGGATGCGGCTGCGATGCGTGGGGACGCGGGCCCCGGAAGGCCGGGACGGCGCCACGCGCGGTCGGATGCGGGGGATGGGCGAGAGATCGTGGCGCGGCGGTGGCCGGCGTGGCTGGGCGCAGTCGTATCGTGCCCCACCGCGCGCGCGGCCCGGCCCGAAGCGGAGGGACACGCCCGAAGACGCGGTTCGCCGTTCCGGAAGCGGTGGAAGCGCGGGGGATCAGCCCGGGGACGCCGCGTCGCGCTCCTGGGCGGCCTGGCGGGCGGCGCGGCGCAGGCGCTCCACCATGGCGGAGAGCCCCGCCTCGCGCGCCTGCAGGCCGATCTTCCCCATCACCAGCCGCACGAAGTCGGGGGGGATGGCGATGGTGGTCTCGGGGGGCTGGCCGTTGAGCGCGTCGAAGAGCATGGCCAGGAGGGCGCGGATGGCGGCGCTCTCGCGCGGGACGTCGGCGTGGAAGTACATCTTCCCGTCCACCATCTCGGGGAAGATGGCCACCGGCGTCTGGCACTCGTGCACGCGGTACTGCGCCGGGTCCAGCCCCGCGAAGCGCTCGGGGAGCGGCGCGAGCTTGTTGGCGTACTGCACCAGCGCCTGCCGCGTCATGTCGGGCGAGAGCGTGGCGAAGCGCCGCAGGATCCGGTCGATGGAGGGCGGCACGCCCGTGGCGGCGGAGGTCGGTTCGGTCATGGCTGCGTGGCGGTGCGGGGATCTCGATCGATGCAACATAGCCTGCCGCGGGGCTCTCCGCACCGCGGGCGGGATGGCGCGCGGAGAACAACGATCGGCCCGCAAGATTGTTATGGCGTATTTAGAATGCAAGCGCCATCACGGGCTCCTGATCCGACCAACGACGGAGGGGCGGCCCCCATCGGGAGCCGCCCCTCGTACCTGCCCGTCCGGACCGTCCGATCAGTTGATCGCGGTGGAGAGCTGGGTGCCGTACTTGGCGTTGATCGCGGCGGCGAAGGTGCCCGCCAGGATCCGGTGCGCCGCCGTCGACGGGTGCACGCCGTCGAACGAGAAGAGCGAGCCGAAGAAGTTGGGCGCGGCCGTCGCCCCGGTCACCGGGCACGAGCGCAGCACCGCCGACTGGAACGCCGCCGCCGTGGTGGCGGCGGGGAGCAGCTGGCACTTGCGCACGTTCTGGTAGAGCACCTGCCCGCCGACGGTGGCGGTCTGCGTGACCAGCTGCCCGAAGAGGACGTTGGGGTCCACGTACGCCCAGTTGTTCGCGGTGGCGACCGCCTGGATGGCCGCGTTGTACTGCGCGATCCGGGCGCGCACCACGGCGATCTCGGCCGCGTCCAGCAGGAACGCGCCGCCGAGCTGCGCGGCCGCGGGGTCGCAGTTGATCTCGGTGACCGCCGCGTTGCTGACGATCTGGAACGACACCAGGTTGGCCGCCAGCGGGTTGGGCGCGCCCAGCGCGGTCACCGGCGAGCAGTTGGCGTTCACCGTCTTCCCCTGGAAGCGGCCGGTGGCCGGGTCGCGCGCCAGGAAGAAGAACGCCCCCGGCTGCAGGAGCGGCACCGAGACGACCGGGTCCACCACGCCGACCAGGAGCGCGCCCTGCGCGCCCGACCGCTTGATGGAGTCGGCCAGCGCGGCGACGTTGGCCGTGAACGGGGCCAGCCGGGTGAGGGCGGAGTCCGCCCCCGCCGCCGCCGGTCCAAGACGCCCGCCGAGCGCCGCGCCCAGCGCGTCGTTGTTGCCGATCCACACCGACACGAAGGTGGGCTCGGCCTCGATCATGGCCCGCACCTGCGAGCGGCCGCCGGTGATCAGCGAGTACAGCGTGCGCTGGCCAGGGTCGGTCGGCAGGGTGAACAGGTCCTGCAGTCGCGCGCCGGGCACGGCCAGGTTCTGGATCACCGGCGGGACGTTGGTGTCCTGCCGCAGGGCGCACGGCGGCGTCCCCGTGGGCGGGGTGAGCGGGGCCGTGAAGGGCGCCGGGCACCCGGGGCGGGCCAGGAGCGGGACGCCGAAGTCGGCGCCCGCCCGCGCGGCCAGCAGCACCGGGTAGGCGCGCAGCTGCAGCGAGTCCACGATGCCGCCGGACTGGTAGCCGGCGGTGATGGAGTTGCCCAGCGACACGTAGCGGTCGAACAGGGGACCCGCGGTGGGGTCGATGTCGGTGATCAGCTCGTCCCCGTCGCCCACGCAGGCGCCGAGCGCCAGGGTGGCGAGCGCGGCCAGCGCGAGGAGCGGGCGCCGACTGGTTGCACGTCTCATTTTTCGTCTCTCCAGGGATAGGAACGCATGTTCATCTCAGGGGGTGCGGCGGCGCAGGATGCGCGCCGTCAGCGCCCGCTCCCGCCGTTGCCGAACCGGTACGCCAGCGTGAATCCGAAGATCTGGCCGGTGGCCTCGTAGATCCCCGCGTTGGCCGCGCCCGGGCGAACGGCGCCCGCGCGGTCCGGCTGGTTGATGTACTGGAAGGCCAGGTCGGCCGAGAGGGCGCGGGTCACGTTGTACCCCAGCCCCAGCGTGTAGTAGTTGCGCTCGCCCTCGGGGAGGAACGGCGTGGCGCGCGGCGTGGCCGCGGTGTTGTAGCGGAAGCCCGCCCGCAGCGTGAGCGCCTCGGTGGCGTCGTACTCGGCGCCCAGGCGGAAGGTGTTGGTGTCGCGGTAGCCCAGGTTGAGCACCGTGGTGTCGCCCGACTCCTCGAAGGCGATGTCGAAGGCGTCGAAGCTGGACCAGCCGGTGCGCTGGTAGTCCAGCATCAGCAGCAGCGGCTCGATGGGGCGGTGGGCGATCCCCAGGACCAGGGCGCTGGGAAACGTCACCGTGGTGTTGATGGGCTGGTCGGAGAGGCGCTGCCCCTCGGCGAACTGCGCCGCGATCGCCGCGTCGAACAGGGTGCCGGTGAGGATCTGCGTGAAGTCGGCGTCGCCCTCGAACTCCACCTCGGCCGAGTGCAGGTAGCGCGCGGCGATGGAGGTCTTGGGGCCCAGGTTCAGCAGGGCGCTCACGTGCCCGGTGAAGGTGTTCCCCGAGCCGCTCAGGACGGCGTCGGCGATGTCGCGCCCGGAGAGCCCCAGGTTGGGGGCGTCGGCGCGCTGGCTGACGTCGATGGTGGCGTGCACGTAGTCCAGCCCCACGCCCACCGCGAAGTCCGGGGTGATGGCGTACGCCAGCGTGGGCTGGACGTACATCGTCCGGATGCTGTTGTCGTACCCGGTGTAGCGGCCTTCGAACTGGTTGCCGCACCCCTGGTCCTCCACGCCGCAGACCGGCCACTCCAGCCCCAGGCCGTACGGGAAGAAGACGCCGACGCCGGCGGCCAGCCGCGGGGTGGCCTTGAAGGAGGCGAAGACGTGCGGGACGATGACCGTCTCGGTCTCGCGCTCGGCCGGGCTCAGCTCGCCCACGGGAGCGGCGCCGGGGTTGTACAGGAAGCGGTTGCTGCTGCGGACCACCGCCGCGCCGCCGCTGATGGCGCTTCCCTGCAGCGCCAGCGCGGCGGGCGAGAAGTAGACGGCCGAGCCGTCGTCGCAGGGCGAGGCGATGCCCGCGCCCACGCGGCCGGCCATGCACGCGCTGTGCTGGTCCAGCGAGGATCCCTGCGCCCGCAGCGGGGAGCCGAGCGCGGCGGCCGCGGCAACGGCGGCGCCGGCAATAGCCAGACTTCGTCTCTTCATGGTGCTCCTTGGGCGTGACGGTGCGGTGAGCCTCCGGGGCGGCCGGGGCCCGGGAGGAGGAGGTTTCGGCGGATTTGTATCTGGGCTGTTCAAATTTGGCAACCGATCACGATACAGCGCCCACCCCCCGCGGTCAAGCAGCAAACCCGCGCCGTTGCAGCTTTTGCGGCTGCTGTCCGGCGGCGGGGCGAATGAGCGGCGCTCAGCGCGCCATCAGCGCCAGCACCAGGGTGCCGATGGCGTTGGCCAGCGCCACCGAGTTGGCGGCCACGAAGATCCGGTTCCCGAGCCGCAGCGAGTAGACCAGGAACAGGAGGCTCGCCATGGTCTGCATGGCGAAGAAGAGCGGGTCGATCTCCCCCGCTCCCTCGGTGAGCGCCTTGACGAAGGTGTAGGTGAGCGACCCGGCGAGCGCGAAGCACGCGATCCACCCGACGATCTGGACCCACCTGACGTCGGACGAGCGGCGTTTGGGCGGCATGAAGCTCCTGAAACAGATAGTGCTTAGTGCTTGGTCCTTAGTCCTTAGTAGCTTGGCGCTCAGATCCATGATCGAAGCGGTCGTGTGCTGCCGCAACAGCACTAAGGACTAAGCACTAAGGACTAAGCACTTCTTTTCGTCCCTTCGGCCTTGCGGCGTGGACGGGGCGCCGCGAAGATGCACGCGCCGTTCCGCCGGGGGGCCGCCGGCGTGCCACAGTCCGCGGGGATGGAAAGGGTGATGATGGAGACGGTGCAGCTGGGCCGCACGGGCCGGCGCGTCACGCGCATCGGACTGGGCGGGATGCCGCTGTCCATCGACGGGCGGCCGTCGTGGGACGATGCGAAGCGGGTGGTGCGGCGGGCGGTGGAGCTGGGGGTGAACTTCATCGACACGGCCGACGTCTACTGCCTGGACGATTCGGAGATCGGCCACAACGAGCGGCTGATCGCGGAGGCGCTGGACGAGGCGGGCGCCCGCGACGAGGTGACGGTGGCCACCAAGGGCGGGCTCACGCGCCCCGGCGGCCGGTGGGAGTACGACGGCAGCCCCGCGCACCTGCGCCGCGCCTGCGAGGCCAGCCTCCGCGCGCTGGGGACGGACCGCATCCACCTCTACCAGCTCCACTCGCCCGATCCCGGGGTGCGCTTCGAGCACAGCATGGGGGAGATGGCGCGGCTCTACGAGGAGGGGCTGGTGTCGGCGGTGGGGCTCTCCAACGTCACGCTGATGCAGCTGCGGATCGCGGAGGCCATCGTCCCCATCGCCTCCGTGCAGAACCGCTTCAACCCGTGGGACCGCTCGGCCGAGCAGACGGGGCTGATCCAGTACTGCCACGAGCACCACGTCACCTTCCTCCCCTACAGCCCCGTGGGCGGCGGGCGGCGGGTGAAGCTGCTGCGCGACAGCCCCGAGCTCCGCGAGATCGGCGACCGCCACGGCGCCGCGCCCGAGGAGCTGGTGATCGCGTGGATCCTGGGCGTCTCGCGCTCCGCGGTGCCCATCCCCGGCGCCAGCCGCGAGGAGAGCATCGAGAGCAGCGTCCGCGCCGAGGCCCTCCGCCTGGACGCCCGCACCCTCCGCGAGCTGGAGGAGGCCTTCCGCGCCCTCCCCGCCTGATCGGTCCGGCGAGGGAAGGATACGACATCGGGCCCGCGGAGATCGCTCCGCGGGCCCGACCTTTCCACCTTCCGCGCATCGATCCCGCTCCACTCCGATCGACCCGCTGGCTGTCCCTGCCGTTCAGGCGCGCTCGCCGTCCGCGCTGCGGGTGGCGAGGAAGCCGATGAGGATCCCCGTCGCGAGTCCCGCGATGGTGTCCGCGTCCTCCGCGGGGATGGGGCCGAGGCCCGCGAGCGTGAGGAGCGCCAGGGATCCGGCGACGGCCAGCATTGCGCCGATCAGCATCCGCGAGCGGCGGGGGATGGGGAAGCGGAGGCTGGGGCGGGGCATCGCGGGCTCCTCTTCGTCCAGCGGCATGTCGGGCTCGCCCCAGGCGATGAGGGTGAGGGGGAGCAGCCCCATCGCCACCGCCACGGCCGCCATCGCGCCCGCCGCCTGGTGCCCCGTCGCCGGGAGCCAGAGCACGTCGACGCGCACGGCCACCGTCGTGTACGCCACCACCGCCAGCGTGAACCACGACTGCACCCGGTACGCCAGGTAGTGCGCCCGGTCGCGCGCGGCCGTCTCGCGCTCGTCCAGCCCCGTCGCGCACCCTCCGTGTCCCCAGCGGACCGCGCGGGCGATGGAGAACAGGCAGCCGATGCCCACCAGCACGGCCAGCGCGCTCATGCCGCCGGCCAGGTCGTCGCCGCGCGTGAGCAGGTTGGCGGCAAGGTAGCCGGCGAACGCGGTCCAGAGGAGCACCACGGCGCGCCGGCGGGCGGCCCGGGTCGGGAGCGGAAGGGTAAGCATGGGTCGGCCAAGGATCTACGGGTGATTCGGGGATGCGTGGCGCGTCAGGCGCCGGCGGGCTCGCGGCGGCCGTACACCTGCTCGCTGAGCGGGGCGAACGGCTCGCGGGAGAAGATGGCTTCGATCGGGAGGCCGAACCGCTCGCTGATCCGGAAGGCCAGCTCCAGGCTGGGGTTGTAGTCCCCCCGCTCCAGGTACCCGATGGTCTGGTAGTTCACGCCGATCGCCTCGGCCAGCGCCTGCCGGCTCATCCCCCGCTCCGCCCGCAGCACCGTCAGCCGGTTGTGGATGGTGGCGCCCGCCTCCGATCGCGTGCTCTTGCTGCGGTTCCTCTCGCTCATGCGCACGATGATAGCATTAATGCAACATTCGATCAAGAGGATGATACACGCCGATCCCAATCCGCAGTCCTTCGAACCGGACGCACGAAGCCTGGCCACACCGGATCCGCGTCATGCGATGCCGTATGGCGAGGCTTCCCGTCGTCCTGGCGGGTGTGTTCACGCACCCGGGCGAGCCCCGCACCGCGCATGATGCCCTTACCGAGCGCCGATGCTGATCGTGATCATCCGCCGACGCCGATCCTGCTCGCACCGATGTCGATTCCGATCGCGACCGATCTACAGCCGCGACAGGGTGCGGATGTCGTCCCGCGTCTGCTCCTCCGTGGCGCGGTCGGAGATGACGACCTGGAGGTTGCCTTCGCGGTCGATGCCGTAGACCACGCCCGAGTGCGCCACCTGCGGCGTCTTCGCGGCGGCCGGCGCCGATCCGTGCTCGCCCGCGTGCTCGCTCCCGTGGTCGCCGTGCGGGGCGGCGGGGGCGGGAACCGGCTCCGGGTTGACGTACGCGCCGTATCCGCGCCACGCCTCCGCCAGCGACGCCGAATCGCCCGTCAGCCCGGAGACGCGCGGGCCGAAGCGGGCCACGTACGCCTTGAGCGCGGCCGGCGTGTCGCGCGCCGGGTCCACCGTCACCAGCACCACGCGCGTGTCTCGGGCGTCCTCGCCCGCGGCGCGGATGGCGCGCCCCAGCTTGCCCAGCGTGAGCGGGCAGATGTCCGGGCACTGCGTGTAGCCGAAGAAGAGGAGCACGGGCGTGCCGCGATAGCTCTCCAGCGTCACCGCGCGCCCGTCCTGGTCCGTCAGGCGGAAGGGCGCCGCGGGCGCCACCTGCTCGTACGTGGTGCCGTGGAAGCGCGCGCCCGTCCGGGGCAGCGCGTTGTAGGTTGCGAACCCAGCCAGCACGGCGACCAGCGCCGCGCCCGCCAGGGCCAGCGAGAACTGCCAGCGTTTCATCGATCGATATCCTTCAGGAAACCGCGGTTCGTCGCGTGGATCCGGATCCGGAATCCGGCGCGGGTCCGGATACACCGCGGGCGATGGACGGATCGGCATCCCCCGACCGCCATCTCCCGGATGCGCGGGGGCGGCGTCCGGCACGCCTCTCGCTCGGGGCGCGGGCGAATCTTAATGGCATCCCGCCGCGCGGCCAACCGGCGGCGGGGGCGCGGCTTGTCGCGGCGGAGCGGGCGGGCTACGTTCCGCCCCGAACCCGCACGAGCGCGCGAACGGACCGACGACGGAGGACGGGATGGAGCTGGGCGATCTGGAGCGCACGATCTCCGCGGCCTACCAGGACCGCGAGCTGCTGAAGAAGGACGGCACCCGCCTGGCCGTGGAGGGCGTCATCAAGCTCCTGGACCAGGGCAAGGTGCGCGTGGCCGAGAAGGTGGACGGCGAGTGGCGCGTGAACGCGTGGCTCAAGGAGGCCATCCTCCTCTACTTCGCGCTCAGCCCGCTGGAGAAGATGGAGGCCGGCGAGCTGCGCTTCTTCGACAAGATCCGCACCAAGCGCGGCCTCAAGAAGCAGGGGATCCGCGTGGTGCCGCCCGGGGTGGCGCGCTACGGCAGCTTCCTGGAGCCCGGGTGCGTGCTGATGCCCGGCTACGTCAACATCGGCGCGTACGTGGGCGCCGGGACCATGGTGGACACCTGGGCCACCGTGGGCAGCTGCGCGCAGGTGGGGAAGAACGTGCACCTCTCCGGCGGCGTGGGGCTGGGCGGCGTGCTGGAGCCGCCCTCCGCCTCGCCGGTGATCGTGGAGGACGGCGCCTTCATCGGCTCGCGCTGCATCGTGGTCGAAGGCGTGGTGGTGGAGGAGGAGGCGGTCCTGGGCGCCAACGTGTGCCTCACGTCGTCCACCCCCATCGTGGACGTCACCGGCGCCGAGCCCGTGATCACCAGGGGCCGCATCCCCGCGCGCTCCGTGGTCATCCCGGGGACCATCCCCAAGGAGTTCCCGGCCGGCACCTTCCACGTCCCCTGCGCCCTGCTGATCGGCCAGCGCAAGGAATCGACGGACAAGAAGACGTCCCTCAACGACGTCCTCCGCACCTTCAACGTGCAGGTGTGACGGTGGGGTGATGCGGATCGGCGGATGTGCCGCGGCGGCGGGCGATAGATCCTTCGGCCCGCCGGATTCGTCGCCGGAGCAGGATGATACAGACCGGCCTCAGGATGACAGAAATCGAGATGTCGAAACGATTGTCATCCTGAGGCCGGACAAGCAGATACGCACGAATGCCCGCAGGCCAAAGGATCCTCGGTTGCGGGTGCGACATACCGAGTCGGACGAACCAATCCCGCGGCAGCAGCGGTCCGCGGTTCACGAGGAGGCCCGATGAGTGACGTGAGCGCCCGGTCCGCGGCCGACCGGGAGCGCCGCGATTCGCCGGCGGAGATCCGCGACGAGCTGGCCGAGCTTACGCTCCAGCTCTGCCGCACCCCCAGCGAGACGCTGCACGAGGCGGAGATCGCCACCATGGTGCAGCGCCACTGCGCCGTGGTCGCCGGCCCGGAGGCGGTCAAGCGGATCGGCAACTCCGTGGTCTGCGACCCGTGCTTCGGCGATCCGAAGCGCAAGGAGCTGCCCACGGTGGCGCTGGTGGGGCACCTGGACACGGTGAAGTGCGCCGAGGACCAGGAGTACGCCATCCGCGACGGCCGCGTCTACGGCTGCGGCGCCAGCGACATGAAGGCCGGCGTGGCCGTCATGCTGGCGCTGCTGGACCGCTGGCGCGACCTGGGCGGCTACCGCCCCGTCTGGATCTTCTACGACGCCGAGGAAGGCCCCGCCGAGCTCAACGGCCTGCAGCCGGTGCTGGACAGCGGCGTTCTCCCGCGGCTGGACTTCGTCTTCATCCTGGAGCCCACCGACCAGGGGCTGCAGCCCGGATGCATGGGGACGCTGCACGCCACGCTCACCGTGCACGGCACCCGCGCCCACAGCGCGCGCCCCTGGCAGGGCGAGAACGCCCTCTACCGCGCCATCCCGCTCCTGGAGCGCTTCGCCAGCAAGGAGCGCCGCGCCGTCACCCACGGCGAGCTCACCTTCTACGAGGTGATGGTGGTCACGCAGGCCATGACGACCAACTCCAAGAACGTCGTCCCCGACGCCGTGGTGCTGAACGTCAACGCCCGCTTCGCCCCCGGCAACACCGGCGAGGCCGCCGAGGCCGAGCTGCGCGAGCTGGTGGGCGGCCTGGCCGAGGTGGAGATCACCGACTGCGCCCCCTCCGGCGAGGTGCACGCCGACCACCCCGTGATCCGCGACTGGCGCATCCGCGAGGGGCTGGAGGTGCACCCCAAGCAGGCGTGGACCGACGTGGCGCGCTTCACCTCGCACGGCATCCCCGCCGTCAACTTCGGGCCCGGCGAGACGTCGCAGGCGCACCAGGCCAACGAGTGGTGCTCCATCGACTCGCTGGAGTTCTGCTTCCGCGCCCTCCGCCGGTTCTTCACCGCGTGAACCCGGTCCTCGAAAGGATCGCGCCCTCGCTGATCCGCGCCATCAACGCGCGCAAGCGCCCCGGCGACGTGGACCTGGGGCTGGGCGAGCCCACCTTCCGCCCCGACCCCGCCCCCTTCGCCGCCGCGCTGGAGCGGGTGCGCGCCGAGGGCCTCCCGTACACGCCCAACGCCGGCGCCGCCGACCTGCGCGAGGCCATCGCGCGGTACTTCGCCTTCCCGGATCGATCGACGGCCGCGAACGTCTGCGTGACGGTCGGCTCCGAGGAGGCGCTCTATCTGGCGATCAAGACGCTCCCCGATCCCGTCCGCGACGAGGTGCTGATCGTGGAGCCGTGCTACCTCGCGTATCCCAAGATCTGCGCGCTGGAGGGCGTCCGGCACCGCACCGTCGCGCTGGATCCCGCCGACGGCTTCCGCCCCAGCGCGGAGGCCATCCTGGGCGCGCTCAGCCTGGATACGCGGCTGGTCATCCTCAACACCCCCGCCAACCCCACCGGCCGCGTCTGGCCCGAGTCCGAGCTGCGCGCCCTGGCCGACGGCCTCACCTCGCGCGGCGGCGGCACCGTGCACGTGCTGGCGGACGAGGTCTACCGCGAGCTGTACTACACGCCCGAGCGCCCGGTCTCCATCGCCGACCTCTACCCGCACGCGCTCGTCGCCGGCTCGCTGTCGAAGTCCAACGCCCTCACCGGCCTCCGCCTCGGCTGGCTGATCGGCGACGCGGCGACCATCGCCGAGGCGACCAAGGTGCACCAGCTGGTCAACACCGCCGCGAGCACCCTCTCCAGCCACGTGGCGATGGAGATCTTTTCTCGCCCCGAGACCCTGGGAGAGCACCGCCCCCGCTACGCCGAGCGCCGCGCCCTCCTCCTCGACCTGCTCGCGCGCCACGGAATCGAGCACGCTCCCGTTGAGGGCGCCTTCTACTGCTTCGTCCGCCTCCCCGAGCACCTGGCCGCCAACTCCCTCGCCGCCGCCGAGCGACTCCTGGACGAGCACCGCGTCGTCACCGTCCCCGGCATCGCCTTCGGCGAGGGCGGCGAAGGATGGCTCCGCCTCTCCTGGGTCGCCGAGCCCGACGCGCTGAAGGCTGGGATCGAGCGAATGGCCGAGTTCTTTGACTGTCCATAGGGGAGAAGCGCGCTTGCAGACTGGTCCCCAATTTTTATATTTCCTGCCCCGCCCCGATTATCTTTTACTTTAGAGATCCACCTGAATACCCCCGTTCCACGGCCGCGCCGTCCTCTGTCTGGATTGGAGCGGAAAGCCAAATCGCCAGTCGAGCGTTTCAGCCGCTGGATCAGTCGTGTTGTGCTCGACATGGGGCAGGGTGCGACCGGCGAAGCAACGGAGCTGGCGCTTCCTGCTGCGATCGGCATTCTTGGTGCGCTTCAAGCCTTCGGGACGATCGAGTCCGGCTGGTGGGCCGCGCTGCTGATCGGCCTGCTTGTTTTCGAGCGGTTTCTTATCCGTTATCGTCGCGGCTCCGCTCTATACCAGCTCCTGGGCAAGATCCGGCGCGTCAATACGAGCTTTGCCGGCAACCTGGACGACATGCTCCAGGTGATTTTGCGGAGCCATCCGAGCGGGCTCTCTGAAGAAACCAGCCAGCGCCTGTGCATCGGGCTCCTGCATCGGCTTCGTCACTACGCGGAGCTGGCGCTTTCGAGCGAGCAGCCGCTACGCGCGACCCTTGCAGTTCCACTCAAGGACGCGCACAATACGGTCGTGGCCTTGCGTGTGTGGTGCTACGATGAGCCTTACCATGAGCGGCGTTGGACCCGATTGGTGATCGGCCTGGAAGGAGCCCCGACCGCATATCGGACTGGCAACGTCCAGATCATCCGAGACGTGCGGAACGTCGCGGGAATCGACCAGCCGGAGCTTCGGCCCTACAAGAGTGTAGTATCAATCCCGGTTCGGCCGGGCGGGCCAAACGGCGCCAGTCTTGCCGTGGTGAACGTGGACGCGAGGGAACCCGGGTTTTTCCGGGACGAGGATGTGGTCGAAAAGCTTATCCCGATGATCCAGCCGGTCGTAAACACTCTCGCGGTGGTCATCGCACTGAGGCAACCCGGAGCAGCTTATGAGTTCGGAAGCTAAGTCCCTGCGGAAGATTCGGTCACGTAGGAAATCGCTCCGGGAGAAGGAAGAAGGTCGAATCGTAGTCCAGCGGGGGGAGGGTGTGACGACCGTCCGCTACCGGGGTTCCGATCCGGAGACACGTTATCTCCCTCCCGAGCCGTCGGTCTGGCGGAAGATCCGCGAAAGCTTCCGATTGGGCCGCGCGACCATCTAGCGCGCCATGACAGGACACCGCCCGTCGCGACTTCCGCAACGGGCGGTTTTTGCATTTCCGCGGACCGGGTTTGGTCTCTTTGGTCGATCTCATACCAGATGCCCGCATCGGATTGTGCAATCGATCTCGCTCACCGTCTGTGTTCGTGCTCGCCCGGTCCGTGTCAACTGCGTCATCGGGAGGATGTGGAGCAGTGGCCAACCTCCGCGCCGATCCTCTGATGACGTGGTTGGCGATGCTTGAAGGCGCCGACGTGGCGGGCGGACACCGGTCGCGGCGAGGGAAGACCGAAAGGTGACTCTCCGA
>Ga0247770_1000540_pt1 | contig 35958 bp, 19 predicted proteins | sample UWRJL136409B6_FD_179943 | JGI IMG/M metagenome (GOLD analysis project Ga0247770, IMG submission 179943) | Plant litter microbial communities from Arlington Agricultural Research Station in Wisconsin, United States - UWRJ-L136-409B-6 | ecosystem: Environmental > Terrestrial > Plant litter >... | reverse complement strand
TTTTTGTTTTGTTTTTTTTTTTTGGTTTTTGTTGTTCTCCTTCTTTTTTTTTTTTTTTTTTCTTTTTTTTTTTTTTTTTAATAATACTTATTCTCATGCGGAACGTGTTAGGAACTCCAGAGGCCCAGCCTTTTTATTAGGTTTAAGGTCCTTTTAACCCTGGCTAAGGTCCTAATAAATGTCCTCCTGTACCTATTAAGGAGTTTCCTACCGCTTCCCAGGTTTTAAATCCCACAGTAATCTTATTTTTCAGTATAGTAATTTAGATATTAAATCTTATCTTATTTCTAATTTTTATTATTAGTTTTAATTAATTTAGATTCTTTTAATAGAACTCTATAATCAGGTTTAAGTATTTAAGGTTTTTTACTAGCTCTTATAAGTTGTTTTTAGGGTTGTAGTCTAGCCACTTAACAAGATATTTAAATGTGTTCTTTCCCCTTTATAAATTTATAACTTCCTTAACGTTATACTTATCTTCGTTAGCGTTAACCTTAATCTTCTTTTTTAAGGGAACTCCCTTTAGGGCAGGTTTTAAAAGTGAGATGTGAAAAACCTTAATCTGCACCTTTATACTGGCAGGTAAGTTTAATTTGTAATTAAAGGTGGTGACCTTTTTCTTAATTTAAAATGGTTTATACTTTTTAAAGTTAAGCTTTTTACTAGGCTGTTTTAAATACAGGTTTTATAAAAAAAGGTAGATGTAATCCCCCTTTTAAAAAGTCGGTCCCTTAACTTATTCACCATTATAGTAAAGTCCTTTTTTAAGTACTGGTTACTTAGTTTAGTGTTTATTAGTAAACTTCTTTATTTATTTATGTGTAAACTTAAATTTAGCTTATAAATAGTTATATAACTCTTATATTTAGTCTGTGTGGACTGTGGCTTAAGGGGCGTTAGTAAGTAGGCCTTAATAGAGCTTAGGCTCCTTACTGTAATTAGTGAAAAACGGTGATATACCTGTTAACTTAACTGGTGTTATATTATAAGCTATCTGCGTTATTAATAATAGCTTAAGCTAATTATCTTATTTAAAGTTAATATAGGTTTAAAGATATGTTATAAGTATTTAGTTAACTTATTCTGTTTAATTATTTATCTGTAGGTGGAATGCTGTTAAAAGCTTACTCTTTATACTTATTCTTTATATCAGTCCCTGTTAAAACTTTAACATAATTAGCTTATCTTAATCTGTAACGATGTTATCTGGCTAAAGGTGTTATAAAACTACCTCTTTTTTAAAGATATAAGTAAGTTACTTTATTATTATATCCTTTAAAGTTAGTAAAAAGTAAGCCTATTTTTTTAATTTATTAACTATTATAAGGATTTAGTTATAGGTGACTCTTATAATAAGGTTTTTAAACTCTGGAATCCTAGTAATAAAGTTAAGTAAAATGGAGCTTTATAACACCTATAGTATAGAGAGTGGTTTAAAAAGCCTATAAGGCTTATAATGTCAGTTTTACTTTTAATAGCAGATATTGCAGTTATTAACCACTTCCTTAATTAGTTTTTTTATTCCCAGGAAGGCGTACGCTTACTGGGCTTATGTAAGAGTCTTAACTTAGCTTATATATCCTCTAAGTTAAGACTTATAGACCTATTAGATGTACTCCTTCTATTTATTTAAGTTATAGACGTATGGTTTCTCTTAATATTAAAGCCTTACTTTTAATTTAGGTGTACTATTTACGCCTTTTAATAGCTATTCCAGTTAATAACTGGTTTTGTTATAATTTAGATGTTTTAGGCACTTTTTATTACAGTCTTATATATGTCTTAAGAAGTTTCCTAAAGGGTATTTATACTTACAGGTTCCTTTTATTAATCTTTTTACTTAAAAGTCTTATTATTATTAATAGATATTATACTTTATTTATAAGTTTATATAAATGTTAATAGTTTATTTTAGTGTTTAGTTATCTAACACTTATAATGTATGTTTTAGGGTGCTGTTCTTTACTTTATTAAATATAGTGATAGGGATTAAGACCGGATTAATATCCTTATAGTCCTGTCTTTAATTAAGAGTATCGGCTTACTTATTATCTTTTCCTTTAATATAGTAAATCTGGAAGTGGAACAGGGCTATTAACTTTACTTATTATGTTTATTATAGGTTAAGTTCCTTCGTTAGGAAGTATTAAAGGTTATTATAGTCTGAAAAGACTTAAACTAGTTCTTTTATACTGTTTAAATATAGTGCCTACTTAATAAAACACTAAATAATCACCATTAGTTCCTTATTATAGATTAGATATTACAGGGCTAGGCTGTGGATTCCTTTTAATAAGAAGGTAACTGGGTGGCGTTTCCCATCATCCTGGACTTAGCTAAGTTCTCCACTAATTATAAACTTTAAGGAGTCTGTTTCGACTTAAAAAGGCTTTAAGAAATCAAAAAGGGTTAAGACTAACGTTATAATAAAAGTGTGTTTAAGGTCTTTAAACACCTTTTGTTATTTATTAATTTACTTAAATGGCTTTCCCTTACTTATAAGTTTATATAATAGTTTTACAATCTTTATAAAATACCTAATAAAGTATTAATAAAAGTTTATAAAGCTGATAAAAACTTATAACTCTTTTTAATTCTTTAAAGTAGGCTAGTTCCTAACTACCTTTATCTTCTCTAGTTACATTTTAAGCTTTCTAAGGGTTACCTTAAACTTTAAATAGTTTAGTTCCTAAACGTAAAAGTAGCTCCTCCTTAAGTTTACTATCAGTTTTGCCTTTTTAAAAGCTGTCAGAACCTATCGTATATGCTTTTAATGTTTTTTTAAAGTTTTAAAATAAATTAAAACGTTATTTAAATATATAAAGATAAACTTATTAAGGAAGGGGTGGAGAACACTGTTAATAAGGCCTTAAAAGGTTATAAGGGCGTTTATTAATCCTATTAACATAACATAGTATTAGTAATACCCGTTATAAGTCTGAAAAGCTGTTTTATATTTATCCTCTTCCTTTATTTTAATATAGTTAAATCCTATAGGGAAGTTAAGGCTGGAAAACCAGTTTACTTTAGTAATCTGTTCTCACATCTCTGTAATAAATAGTAATAGGTAGTGATTTTTAATTATATCTTTATTTAACGTTTAATAGTTAATAACTATATGTAGTTTACCGTCTCCCTTTCTTAGGATAAATAGCATTAAATACCTTATTAGGGACTGGGACTTTATAATAAACCTGTTCTTTAGGTTTTCGTTAACGTACTCCTTTAAGGCCTTGGCCTACTAAGGGTTTAAATAATAGGGCTGGAAGTTGTAAAGCTTTACTCCCGGCTTTACTTTAATTTTATAATCTTATAATCTGTAATCTGGTAATTATAATATCTTTTTTTAAAACAGGGTAAACTTCTTATATTCCGTAGGTACTTTAAATAAGTTAACTTCTTCACTTATCTGTAGGTTAGTTTCTTACTTTTTTCCACTTTTTAAATCGTCATTTAGGTAATATAATAGGCCTTCTGGTCCTTTAACCATCTTATTAAACCTAACTTAAACTATATTTAGTTTTAAGGGTTTAATGTGCTTTTAAATACTTTATACATCTTTAAAGTGGTTTATTACCTTCTTAACTTTCTTTAAACAGTAATTACAGTTAAGGGACTTATTAAAGGTAAGGTAGTTACTCCTTTAGTTAATTATAAGGTTATACTTTTTTAGTTAAGGTAAATTTAGGATTATGTTATACCTTATAACTGGTGTAATATTAAAGTCTATTTATTATTTATCCCTGTCCACTTTAATTAAAAGTGGTGAGTAATAGGTGACTTTATTATTATTATATTAATATAGGCCTCCTTTACCATTTTGTATAGGAATGGCCTTTTTATACTTTTAGTTAGGGAGTTTCCTTTAATTAACTAATAAGGGGTATATTAAGTTAAAAGCACTCCCGTTATTAATTACTACTTTTACCTTAAACAGCCTCCCTTTTCTGTTTATTATGTTAATATTAACGGAATAGTGCTTATACTCCTTTAATATTTAAGTTATAATAATCACTTATCTTTAAGGTCTTATCTAACCTAACCTTTAAATGCCTTTTCTTCTCCTTAAGGTTTTTACTAACTAGTAAATTACTAATTTCCAGCCTTTTTAAAAGGCTTATAACCTTTTCCCAACTCCTTCTGGAAAAACAGGTAACTTTAATAAATCTAATAATTAACCTTTCTTAAGTTCTCTCACTTTAGCGTTTAATTAACTTTAAACAGTATAATGTTTTTAAAGTCTTTAATAAGTTAATAATACACTTTATAAGACTGAATTATAGTAATGTCCTTTTACTCTTAGATCCACTAATAGTCTTCTTACTTCTATTACTCTCTAGCCTTTCTATTAAGGTGTAATGAGCACGTTATAACTAGGTAGTTATTAAGTACTCCTTCTTACTAGCATGTGGTGGGAGCCTGGTTAACCACGGTGACTTTCTGTTTATTACTATACTCTTTTATTAGGGAGTAGGAGATTTAGTAATGGGCTGGTTTTAACTTTACTTTTATAATAACGTAATCCCGTCTTTATATGTTAAGGAAGTGGTTATAAAGGGCTTTAGGTCTGTAATACCGGTTAAAGGTGTAGTTATTATATATGTAATTAATTTATAATATATTTTTATAATTAGGGTGGTTAATATTAATTATAAGTGTTACAGTTATAAAGTACAGGATAGAAGAAGTGGTGCCTTATTTCTTCTCTTCTTTTACTTACCTTTATATACGTTATTTCTCCTAAACCTTTTCCTAAAACTCAGGTAAGAGCAGCCTAGCTTATTCTTCCACGAAATAGCCTTCCTTAATAAGTTAGTGTTTAAGTTAATTAGTAAAGTAAACTTTATTATAAAGTTATAACCTAATTTCCACTATTTAAACTTTAAACGTAACTGTAAAGCCTTTAACTTATAAGTCCTCCACTTTATTTATTAGCTTTTAATATCTTTTTTTTAATTTTTAAACTTTTTATTAATATGCTTACTTTATACCTTTTTAAGGGACTTTTAAGGTACCAGTTTAAGGTACACCAGCTTTAATACGGGGTAGCTATTTAAGCTGTCTTTTTTCTAGGGAGGTAAGGGTGTTAATCTACTTAGCGTGCTTAAAGTGTTTAAAAGTCTTAAGGGGTATTGTTAAAAAGAACTTTCGTTTTTCTAACTTAATTCTCTTAACTTACTCTTTTCACCTTTTAGGGCTTACTTTACCACTTAAGTGGCTTAGAGGGCTAGTTCTTTAACTCCCTTTACTATTCTAGTAAAGTCTAAGTTAGGATCTTTCCTAGACTTCCTCAGTTCCTAGGCTTATAGGGTAAGGTTTTTAAGGCTTATAATAACTAACTGAAACATTTCTTTTTAAAGTCGGTCTTTTATAACCTGTACTTTTAATAGTTTTAAGTTCCCACTTTAGAGTTGGTTTGTAATAACCTGCACTTCTGTGGCTAACTCTTTTAAGACACCTTTAAGGATTAGATATATTATATCTTAAGGTTCTTCTTCTTCTTCCTTATCTTTTAAGTTACATTTATCTATTTAGGTGTAATCCTTTTCGTTACCTGCTATCTTAATATAGACATCTCCTAAGTTAAACTTAACGTACTTCCCTTTTTTTAAGACAGGTTTTTAACTAATTTACTTTAATAATAGGTATTATTATACTATATATCCTTTTTTACTATAGTTAAAACATTAGACTTATAATAAGTCTTTAAACTGCTTCTACTACTATTATTATTAAGGTTTATCATAATTAGGTTAATTCTAACAGTTTACTATACTAATATCTATTAGCTTAGGGTGGTAACCTGTTACGGTTAACTGGTTCCCCTTTTTAAGTTTACTTAGCTAGTAAAGGGTCTGTTCTTTCTAAAAGTTCTTTTAATAATGGTAATTATAATACTAATTATTAGCCTTAATGGCCATCTTAACCAGTTTTTATAAACGGTCCAGTCAGTCTTCTTAGTAAAGATCTCCAGTAACGTGTTCCTTTAAGCCACTCTAGAATAGTATTACTAAGGCCTTTTAGCTAAGTTTAATCTTTACTACTTCCAGTTTAAAGTATATGGAGAACTTAAAAATTAAGGACGTCTGTCTTAAGGTTATAAGGTATTATTTAGCTTATTAGGGGGCGTTTAGTTCTTTAAACTTAGTCTGGAGTTAGTTAATAAAAACGTTAAAGTTATTAAAAAGGGCTTAAATCTTAAGGGCTTTTTTACATACTTTATCTATAAAAAGGTTATTAATTATCTTTATATAGGGTTTATATTAGTAAGCAGCTACTTTATTTAATAGGGCTCTGGCGAACCTAACCTTTCCTTCTTCTTTAAAGAACTGCTTATTATAATAAGTGATATAACTTTAAAGCTGGGCTATTTAGGACTTTAACTGTGTAAAGTCTCCCTTAAAATGTAATAGTGGGGGGAGCTTTACTTATTTCTTTTATAAGCCTTTAAAGTCGTTATTTTCCAGCTTAACAGTATTAAGTCAGGCTTAGAGTTTTTTAATAAAATTAATATAGCTTTTAATATCTCTAGGGAAGGCTTCGTTAAGTTCCTTAACCAGTCCCTACTAGTTAAGGTTTAAGTCTTTAAGGCGTGTAGCTAACTTGTTAATAGTGGGGAGTTAAGGTTAAGCTTACACCTCCTTAATCTCCTTACCTTTTCTAGAAGTTGATATGTTAGTGGGAGGGGGGAGGTGTCTGGGAATCTAATAAATAGCGTTTAAAACTGGATATTAATATTATATTATAACCTGTACCTGATATAGGCCTTAAAAGGATTAGCGCGGGTTAAGACAGAATATATAGCAGGACGTTAATAAGTAAGGGGCGTTTTAAAGACGGCTTATTAAACTAACACTCTTAGATAGGGGGTTTAATGTCACTGTAGGTTATTATCATTATAATATATAAAGGTGAGTCTGAACAGTAAGATATAAATGAATAATTAAATATTAACGTGAGGAGCTAGAGTCCCTTATAGTGGTTATGGGTATAATTATAATTATTTATACTAACTAGCTAAGAGGTATTTTATACCTTAATAACTATGTTTACTTAACATAAGGAGTGATTATAGTGATTAGAATGCCTCTGATCACTGTAATCACCGTGCTCTTAGCAAGATCAGAGTGATCACTTAATAATTAGTCGTAGGGGCTTCGGGTCTTTGCACCCCTGGCCCAGTGCGCAGTACCGTGCGTACTGCCTTTCTGCACTGTTCCTTCTGCGGGGGATTCGTCGGGCCGCCCCGGCCTAAGTGACGGCCTGCAGGGTCGTTATAAAATATAGTTAGGGAGAATGTTATATTAGGTTTTATAAAGTGTAAGTGTAGATCCTCCCCTTTTATTAACCTTTAAGGCATAGGGTACTTTTAGTGGTAATAGTGGCTAGAGGTTAGGTTTTTTCTAATACCTTCCTATCTACTGCCTTTATCCCTAACCTTAACTTAATGCTATCCTTATTCCTCCTTAGTAATAGCACACCACCACTTATCTTAAGCTTTTTAAGGCAGCTTAAAGAGTAATGCCCTACCTTTTTATAGTAGTTATAAAGGTTATTTTAACGTTAATATACTATCTCCTTTAAAGGGACAGACTTTTAAAACCTTATAGTATTTAACTATATAAAGTCCTTAGGTAGCTGGGGTTAAGGTAAGTAGTAAGTTTTATTGATATAAGTAGTATTAAGGATATTATTTAAGAGATTTTAAAAAAGTGTAACTTATTCCTTAAAAGCCTTAAGGCCTAGGTGGTTTATTATTAAGATAAGGGTATTATAAAGGGTTTTATTTACCTTATTCTTTAGGCTGTTAATATATTAATAAGGGTTAATCTATATTATATTAACTAATTTAATAAAGTTAATAATAAAGTTAAAGTACTTTACCTTTTTACTATAGGTTAGTAAAGGCTTAATTAACCTATATAAACGTATTAATAATAATGTAAATAAGGTTAAGGAACGTAATTAAGTTAATGTAATTAGTAAAGCCTTAAGGCTAAGTTAAAGAGTTATTAGTGTTAACTGTAACAGTATTAATCCAGTTTTAAACTTTAGTAAAAGTGTTACTAGTAAGCCTTTACATTAAATATAAGAGTCTTTTAACTAAAGTAAGGAACGTTGTATAATTTAAAACTATCTTTACGTATAAGTGTAATTTTTAGTTTAAGTATTCCTTTTATTAAGTAACCCTGTAAGATTAAACACTGTTAAAAAGGAGGAGTTTAACACCTTTAAAGCAAAGTAATACTAAGTAATAAATATAAGCTAGTAAAAGTAATGGTAGGTTAATATAAATAGTTAATAACAGTAATAGTAGTAAAGGGTTTAAGGGAAACAGGTACTTAAAAGGTAAGTTTAAGGTTAAGTGTTAAAGTATAAAAGTTATTATTATAAGTTAATCTTAAAGTGTTTAAATTATTATATCCTAATCTGTAATTATATTATTACTAATTTAAAGTAAGTTTACAATACAGTTTATAATATTATTAAAATAAAATATAAGATATAAAAGTAATATTAAATATAGCTCCTTTAAGTTACTTAAAGAGTAGAAATTACCATTTACATCTAATAAAGCAGTAATTACTTAAAGCTACGTAGTGAAAACCTTAAATGTTAAAAGTAGTAAGAAAGGGATAGTTTAGCTTATACTTATTATTATAACGGTATGTAAGTGGGGGTTAGGTAGGGCAGGGGTAAGGTAAGGCGTTTAGGAGTTCCTAGATAAATCTAAATGTAAGGAAGTGTTAAAGGTTTTAAGTAGGTTATAAAGAAGAAAATTTTCTTTACGTAACCTAGCGGGATGTGGGATAGAGGTAAGGTTATAGTGGTTTAAGGATAAGGTGTGATTAGGGAACAGTCAGTACCGTTTTTATCGAGAGGGTGTAGTAAAAGTTATGGGAACATCGCAGTAAGCGTCGAATTGGTAGCCCTTAGCTTATAATTAGTATAATAAACTGTTACAGTGCTAACTGAGAACGTAGTTAATGGACTTATTATTATGTAAGGGAATTATCTGGAGTAGTGAAGCTGCATGTTATTTGGGTAGGTCTACAGGTCAGGTGATACCCGGTTGCACCTCGGCTGCGCCCTGGTCTGGGCGTGGTTCCTAGGCCCCACAGGGCCTGCAGGGGGTTTAGTGCCGTGACACCTCCAGTTTAACAATAGTAAAAGAAATTAAAGAGAGTATGCTTTTTAGCCCTATAATTCAGGTTCTGCTCTGGCTTAATAAGTCAGTTATTGTAAATATCACCCTAAAGGAAGCTACATACTATCTTGTCGGCCAGGAGAGATCCATTTATAAACTCAAACTCCCGTCTTTCCTAAATAAGCTAATTATATCATGGGTTTCCCGCTTACCTTAAATAATTAATAAAAAGTCTATAACTAGTAGAAACTTAAGATCCTAAGCTGTCTAAAATAGCGCTTTCACTGGTATAGTGGTTATAAACTCAGGGATAGAATTAATTGCGTTAATGCTGCTAAAGACGTAATTAAAACTCAGTATTACTAAAAGCTTAGGTATTAAGGCTATAGATATATTTATATTACATAATGTCGTTATAACAGTAAAACAGACACTAACGGGATACACCCTGAGAAATACCAAGCTTACTGACCTTAAAGCCGACCTTAAGCATACTATTTAAGAGTGTAGAGAAAGCCTTAACGTTATGGCTGTATAGAGAGATAAACAGATTCAAGATTTAATTAACCGCTTTAACGAGAATCCTGTCAGAAACACTGCACTTCTGGAATCTTGTGGAATTGATGGAAACAATGGGGGTTGCAACTGCTTGATTCTATTGCTTGTTCTTGCTTTCTGGCTCTGCCAGAGAGCTCCGTATTATAGTATTGCGTGGTGGCAACAGTGGTGGCAAATGCCACCCCTGGCCAGCTGAACTGACACAGTCAATTCAGCTCCCCTGAGCTTTATTCAGCTCGGCAGGGCACATCCTTTGCCTGCGCGCTCCGGCCTCCGGCCAGAGCTCCTGACTTTCTGACAAATCCCAAGGTAGCTATGTCTAACGATAAAGAGGCAATCAAGCTTGCCATACTATAGGTGAACTTGAACTTGATCTGTAAGTGTATCAGCATCTGTTTTAGGACGGGTATGTGTTAAAAACACTGCACACTGGAATCTGTGGAATTGATTGGGGTTGCAACTGCTTGATTCAATTGCTTCTTCCGTACTCTGGCTTTGCCAGAGTACCCTTTATTATACAGTTCTGGGTGGTGGCAACGCTTGCGCGTTGCGTGGCTAATATTACCAATTTACTGTTCCAGTCGATTCTAGAGCCTTTGACAGAATGGCGTTCTTGCCTCTGGCAAGAACCCCCTTCTTTCTAACAGTATGGAATCAAATAAAATATTAACATCATCGACAACTTTACGACGGCCGACGACACCATCCAGGTTTTCATCTTGACCGGCAATGACATTATTTATACTAAACCCCAGATATATAGTGCGCGGCAAAGGCAGCTTGTCGGCCATCTCAGTGACGAGTTGCTTCGGCAGATATCCCACGACAAGTCGCCCGCTAGCGCTTGGAATACTAGAGCAGATAGTTTCTGTTGGGTTTACTAACCATAACCCTGAAGAGTGGGGCTCACAGCGATAGCCGTGGATCAGTGCAGCCGCGCAGCGGCTAGCTCTACTGATCTGCGCAGCCAACTCATCTCGCATCACATAAGCGAGGGTGGCCTGTGCACTTCGTGCACAGACCACCACTGTAGCTATAATAACACAGCTTTCGCTCTTTAAGATAGAAATAATTTAAGCACTTTGCACACACTTTTTCCACCATCACGTAACTCCACCATGATCATCAAAAGTTCCCTTTCTCAAGAGAGGGACTTGTAGGTTTCCGATGACAATAAGACTGCCGAACGGTCCAGCGTGGGTTTCTGTTCCTAAGGCTTAACCTAAGCCCGCTCTAGAAATGGACCCCCAGATAGATATTCTTAATTACTAGGCTATGGACGAGATATATGTAGGGTTAGTACAGATTTAGTATAAAAAGTCTTATTTATAAAAACACTGTATACTTAGTAAGGTACTAGTAACGGTTTTAAGCGGTGTGAGCAGTGCTCTTACCTCTAGTAACACCCCTGAAGATTGTAAGTATCAGTGTAAGGGATCACACTGCCCCTGGGCCTCCAAGTGTGTACTTGTCCTCCACGCCTACGTTATACTCTGGGATTCCGCCCATCTTCCCCCCCTTCTCGGTGGTAGAGCCCTCTACGCATTTTCCCCCCTTCCATGACACCTCGATGACCTTCCTCCAGATTGCCTTGATATCTCTTGCCATTTCCCACGTGAAGAAGAGCTTACAGTTTGCCGCCTCGTAGCGGAACTGATTTGGAATCGCGTCCGGCTTGTCCCCTACAGGTGCCATGTTTCCCAGATTAACGCTTATCCCGTCGAACCAACTTGGGTTACTCCGGCCGGTAAGTGATGTAGCGAGGCGGATTGGCCCCGGGGTTGGAACAACAAGGTCAGCCCCAAAGGCAATCGACCGATTCACTGCAGCAGGCAACCCGCCTAAGTTCGAATTCGGCCCCCCCTTAGTGTGGCCGACGGCTTGCATGGGCTTTAACAAGGGACGACCGCCGACAACGACGGTGCGGACTCCATGCGTGTGGGCGAGGACGCCGACGAAAGTAGCGCAACAAGAGGCGCATATCCCATCCGTCAGGACAGTGATGTTTTCTGGGACGAACGGCGGAGTGGACCACGGGAGGGTGTAGTTGATGATGGCGGGATTAAGGTAGTAGTTTGTGTCCCAAACGGCGGGATTGGTGGTGTTTCCAAACTCGGTGGTGACAGGTCCAAGCAAGGCCGACGGTGAGGGGAAGGGACTGCCATTGAGCTGTCGGTAGATGCCGAACATGTAGCCGAGGATGGTGGTATTGGTAGTATTCGACTGGGGGGTATGGAGAAGCATCTCGGCCATCTGTTGGTGAACACGGAGCTGAGATTGGATGGGAAGAGTTTGACCGGGAAATAAGTTGAAATAGACCGATCCGAGGCTCGGGATAAAGCCCCCGCCGTTTCCTTGGAGGTCTATCACAAGTCTGGTGCGCCCCGCCGCTTTGGCCTTTTTAAGGAAATCTAGGCTCACCCTGCTCTGCTCGTCAAGTGGAATGGTAGATAGTGTACCAGTCACAAGTTCGGTGATGTTAACAGAGGAGGAGAAACTGTTGATGACTAAGACAGCCGTGTCTTCGAATCCTGGCACGTCAGGCAGAAATCCAGCGATGTCACCGCCGATGGCTGCGCTGACTGGTTTTGGAAAACCCCCAGTACTGAAATTGCCTGCGTACCCTCGTTCCGCTGCTCGGTAGATAGCGCTTGTGGAAGGTATCGGCCCTTCACCTCCGGTCAACACAAAGTCCCTGTAAAGGTCCGCCCCGGAAGTAATGTTGGTTAAGTTGGCACCGACGAGAGCTATGTTGTTAAACGTGATCGAAGTCCCGTTGTGGCAGACGATAGTCGTTGTGTCATTGAGGCCCCAGCGAGAGTAGATGTCCGCCTTGCCACTGAATAGGCTTGCCTCCTTGGCGAGGCTAGGAAACAATCCGTTGTATCGGGCGTCGGGGTCATGAGAACCCATGTCTCGGACAGCAAGCCGCTGCATATACTCTAATGCCGGCACACCATCAATGGTCGAAACTGGGGAGGGCTGGTACTTGTCCGTGTGATGTTTCAAGTCACCTGCATTCCCGTCAGCTGGAACACACACTTTGCCTTTGGTGAGGGTGGGCTAAGAACATACCGTAAAGGAATATCTCTGGAAGCACTTCGCCATCTTGGGAGATGGACACAAACTCCACTCCCGGCTGGAGCGTAACTAACCCGAGCAGCAGAGGAACTGATCCAAAGTGACCGTCTCGTACGCGGCCTTTAACGGTTTGCAATTCTGCAAGGAAGTCGAACAGGCTGGGCCAAGGCACAAAGTCCGCCCTTAAGATCTCTTCAAGCTCGTCAAGGCCTCTGAAAAGATCAATCCCCTCGGAGAGATACCCACGAGGTGGCTTCTTGTTGTAGTCCAGAGTGCTTTGCCACTCAAAGAAGGGTCGGAGGGCTTGAATTTGGCCTAATGCCTTATCCCTGTCCAGGGGAATGGACTTCAGGCATGCAAAAGCCACGGATGGCTTCACTGGCGCTGCTGGGACGGCCGGAATCAATGTGGAGAGAACAGACGAGAGGTTTTTCGGCACTTTGTCACATTAGCGAACGTCCAGTTCGGGGAAAGGAAGATAATAGTAGGTATCTTACCAATGTGATTTTCATCGAACCAAGCTTGAACAGTGTCTCGAAGAAACCTGCATGGTTCAACCGCCGCGCTTAGCTGCAGGGCTGAGGCCTCGTGCAGAAGTGGGTGTGCTCTGGATGACCCGAACGTGGTGGCAATTGCCAAAAGACTGCCTGTGACCGCAGCGAGCATGATAGCTGATGTTTAAACGTAGACCGCGCTCTCCCTTCGTCTTACTGCTGCCAGTACCAGATCCTTGATCAGTCTTATATACTCGGCTGGCACGTCGGCAAGACGGCGCGGTGGTTGATGCTGCGCCTCATCCTTCCGTTAATACCCCGCCTCCGGGCTACACGTACGCCCAATCGTAGGAGGTGCCTCAGACAATCCCAGGAGGGATGGCTTGGTAATGACACGGGACGGTACTACCCTACGAACAATGACATCCCCGGAGCTGTAACGCTCTGGGCTGCCCTACGGTTCGAAACCATGGTTTGCAGTTCTGGTTTAGCTTCACACTGCGGTCGGTGATGACGTTTACTACGTCAAGACTCAACATCAAAGGATGATGGCGGGACGGGAGGAAGTGGCTGTTCTTTATCTATGTCACGGCTAATGTGACTACATGCTAATACATCCAGGGATGATTGGAGCTGGGGCGCATGCTGCTTAAATGAAGAGGAGGTGAGCCTAACGGTCAGCATAGTGTCCGCCTGTTAAAGGGCTTAAGTTTAAGAGACTGAGCGACGCCTACGACGCAAGTGCCACAAATGTAAGTCACGCCGAAGAAGACGACATCTAAACTGGCTTGCGCCTATGCCGCGGATAATCCCGAAGTAATGCCGGAGTGTGCCTGTGCGAGATCGTCATCAGAATGGAGGTTTTATATTCTCAGGCGACCAAGCAAGCCGATCTGTACTAAGAACATCCTTAAATGGCAATTCCCTTTAACTAAGCCAATGTCGCTGGCGATGGATGGTAGCCTCTCGAAGAGCAGGAACAGGTTTTGTCTCGTGTGCATCCGTTATCTTAATAAAGAATTTCCGGAAGTGTGATATTTTCTCCATGCTCTTTATGGAACACAATCTTTTGTTGCAGGCGTCTACCCCTTACGGCGCTGATGTTAAAGGCGGGAGGGTTAGGTTCTATTCTAATCGTCGTTAGGTAACATCCACCCACCTAGGCAAATGCTCTCGGAGGCCTCCAGCTGCAAGACTGTAACGACCTAAGCCACGACCCAAGAAGGGAGCACAGACCAGCTGTAGTTGGCCAATCACTGGGCTGGGGGCGTAACCGCCCTCAGGACTCCACGGAAGCTACTGATTAATTAAAGGAGACCCGAGCATAAGGACAGTCGGGTTTGCTTTAAAGGGACTGGACCCGGGTCGGTGAGCATCGAGTCCCCGGAGACCTTAAGGGGGGACTCCTTAGGTCGAGAGGATCTATGTAATTTGAATAGGAAATGGATGCTTTGAACGTCGGTTGCGAAGGGAGGGTCCCCGTGCAGATCATGTCCGGTTGTTGGGGTCGTTTCTTTTATAGGCCTGAGAACCGGCACCCACTGCACAGAGAAATACACCGCTTCTCGGATAACTAGACCCGGAGCCAAAATGGTTTTAAGAGTTTAATCTAATTTCCTTTTGTAGAGCTCATCGAGAGAATGCAGCCCCTTTATCTGTCTCTGGAAATTACACAAAACTCAGCCGTGTAAAGAAAAGAACGAATTGGGTCGTTTGAACACTGATCTCGCATCACAACTAACACTTATGCATCCAAACCAGGAAGGCAGAACAAACATGGATTTGTCGCTGCAAAGGTTCCGGGATGAGTATTTCAATCACAAGTTGGCCTCATCCGTAGTAGGGTCATCGAGCCAGTCGGAAAGCTTCTCGAGGGCAAGGAGATCGGTGGTGGCTAGGTGAAGAAGCAGATAGATGTCAGACGAACAGACTGTTTACGAGGTGAAGGGAGGAAACTAAATACTTCTGAACGCTGGTCTGACAATCGGTTAAGCATAGAACCGTGCCAGAGTCGATCAGGACGGGCATCTTATCCACAACTATAATGTTGTTAGGGTTGAGGTCGTTATGCGCGACGCCGACGACGGAATGCAGATGATCAACTGCGGACCGCAAGGCGGCTATGAAGCGGGACATATCCAGCGTGATCGTGATAGTTACGACGTTATCTATCAAATTACGGAGCCGTATCGCCCTTAGAAAGGTCTTCTGTTTCCCGAGCGTATACGTTACGAGTTCTTAAACGCCCTGCAAACTAAATTTGCTGAATGTTTTGACTGCAGTAGCGGAGACCCCTATAATATATATAACTAGATAATTTTCAAGCTTAGGGGATTTCCGCGCTAGGACGACTCCCGGGTATGGGAGTGCTTTCAGAGTGTGTTGTAGGAAGCTTTGGATATCTATTACGTGTGGATTTAACTTAAGAGAGAGTCTTATCTTAACGGTTTCCGGAAAATCTGTATTAGTTATCTTAACTCCTAGTCCTAGTGTCGTTGGCTGGAGCTAGATAACAATTCCAGCGGATTGCCTGTTAATTAAATACGCTTATAATAGAAAGCAAGTTGCTCGAGAAGACATCTTGCTGTTATATCTGCTTAAACGAAAGAATCCACGTGCCTGTTACCGCCTAGGGGGTCTCCGAATCTCTCCTAACCGTCTTAAACTCTTTATTAAGCAGGTTGTTAGCGTCTTGTTCGCTTTTCTCTAGGAGCTAAAGGCACGCGTTAAAGGATATGGTATCCGCTTCGATAAACGTGGCTGTTTAGATAAGTGCCAGTAGCAGATCATCTAGACGAGAAGAGAGTGTTGATAGTTCGTTGGATGTGTGAAGAATTAGCTGGAGAGTAAGCTTTGCGGTCGTTAGTTAAAGATTTTCGATAACGTTAACAACTAGCAGCTCTTCAGTTAATCAGGATGCAGACGATCTGTTAGTGCTTTCTTCCCAGTTAGGACACTTACTGCTTATATTAGTCTAGGCCGCTGCTTTTATCTAGGAGATGGGCATATCAGTTAACAAGTATTTACGTGGCGTTACTGGTGGTGTTACATAATTGCCCATACGGCGTATATATAACCCCGGTAATATGCAGTGTATATCTGCTACACGTGTATGCTGTACTGATGTTTGAGAGTACTAGATCTAAAGGCAAGAGATTAATAAAAGCGTCGCTTCTCTGTTATACTGCTAGGCTTTTTAACTACTAAGGCTAATGGAAAGAGGTGGAGAAATTTGTCACACAGGTAATAGGATTGCGGATAAAACTGCTAGGAGAGGAGCATCCCTCTACGCTGACCAGTATGGCTAACTTAGCGTCAATGTACTGGAATTAAGGCTAATGGGAGAAAGCTGAGAAGCTTAAGGTGTAAGTGATAAAGGTGAGAAAGAGGGTGTTAGGAGAGGAGCATCTTAACACTTTACTCAGTATGGCTAATCTTGCCTATACTTGGAAGAGCCAGGGCTGCCCTAACGAAGCTCTAGAATTAATGCGTTGATACGTCGAGCTTGAGCAGTAAATACTTGGCCTGGATTATCCTCGCACGGTGTCTCATGTTTCTACGTTACGTAGATGGAAAGCGTTAGTAAATTAGAATGTAGATACATAGGCAGTTGATATTGTCTGCGAATTGATTTAATTGCTGTACTGATCGTAGCGGTCTTTCTAATAGTTAACTCTGCAGAGTGCACTAGCGTCTATGCACGGAATGTCCTAGAACACAAGTGCTAATGAATAACTAAAGCCATTTATAGGTAGTCGACTTTATTTACAGTTTGGACTTAGAAGGGAATTATCTATAGCATCTAGCTGTGCTGGGTAAGTTTAACGAAAGGATATTCTATATGCCTGACTTGAGAACCGCATTTAACGGAGTTACGGATAAGAATTACGGGTAAGTGGTTATGGGGCTGTTAGGGCAGCCCTAACGTAATACCTAGTATATTTTGCGCTATACTGTATGTTAGTATTGACGGCCCACTTTTAGGTCTACGTAGAGAAAGTTTTTATATTAAAACCTGGACACTGAACCTCGCCACTATTGTATTATCATAAGCTATAATATGATATAACTATATAAGGCTATTATGTAAAGCTAACTTATAAAGGTAATAAAATCGCTATTATTGCTAATTAAAAGAAGCTGTATAGCAGAATAAATATGTCAGTAAAGTTTCATACTGGTGGTCAGTTACAATTTGGCGATCTGGTTTCTGCACGTAGAAACACAAAAGATGGCCCTCTGGCTTCACTACATAGTGGAGGAAGCAATTACTATTAGAAACGTTGTAACACTGCTCTGATCACTACCAGAGCAATCAGAAAGATAAAAGGGTTGTAATTGCTTGATTCTCTGGCTCTCTGGAGAATCCAGAGAGCCATCTTTTTTGTGTCTACCTGGAACGAGATCGCCAGATTGTGGCTGATCGCTAGTATAAACGCCACACCTGTCAGCTTCGGCCACGATCCCCGCAGTGGATCGTACTCTCTTTTTTAACACATACCTTATCAAGCGGTTAACAATGAAAACGACACTGCGTACCTAACGATACTCCTTTAGCCCCTTCAAGTCGATAGGCTGTCAGGTAAACTACCCTTTTAAAAGTATTATCACCCCACCCGATTTTGCCCCACCCCCCAACATAACACCCCGACAATTACTTATACGTTTTTCCACCAAAACAAGTCCAATTGCAGTGTAACTATATACAATTTGTAAAGCAGAAGCAGGCCTTCAATACTTTATATACCAACCTTTAGCCCACCGTAGTGCGGCAACGCGGCGCGGCATCGACTCCACAAGCCTGTCAATCATAGCCTGAGGGACTACCTACCACACCGCCTTCAGGGCTGCAATAACCATTGCTCTATTCGCTACGTTATCGCTGAGGGAGCTCAAATGAGGGTATTCGAGCTTAAGGATAGCCTTTATATACTTCCAAACGTGCTTAATCAGATTCATATCGGGGCTCTTTAGAGGGTGGTTAATAACCCAGATACCGTACGACTCCAGCCACTCTTTAGAGGCCTTACTTGTGTGGATTTGTGTGTTATCTTACTGAAAAAAGTGCCTTAGCCTGTAGTTTGGAAGCAAACCTTCCTTTAAAGCCTGAATATAACTCTGTGATGTATAGCTGTTACGCTTTACTAAAGGGTCTCTCTCCATTATTATTAGGTTAGACCGACCTCTTTTCCAGATTATCCCCCAGACTATAATTGTAATCTCTGCCTTTATGTAAGTTATAAGATTAACGTTCTTATAGCAGTATTAGGCATTAGGCTCTCGAAAGATCTATCTACCTAGGGTTTTGGGGTTTGTTTCGATTGAACATTTATCAGAGTAGGAGCCTTATATTATGAGGTTAAAACTACGTATATTATAAGTAACAGGGGGTACATCTTTAACACTACTTACCTCCACTAAAACAGTAGGATTCTGGTCCTAAAAACACGCGTACGTTAGCTGTTAAGATATGTAAGCATCTGTAAGCTGTATTCTTTTCTATACGCGTTATTTACAGCGAAAATGCTTACCCAGATGGCGACAAAGGGTAAAAACGCTAACGCTGACATTTGCCAAAATAGTAACCGCCGCCCAGGTTATTTAAGGGTTCCGCTTAATTAGTGTTGTAATATAGCGTTTGATAGGATCGTTTATCTTCTTCGGCCGGCCTGTTCGAGGTAAAGATTCCACTGTTTCGTAGAGTTAGAAGCGTTTGAAGGTGCGCTTCACAGTTCGGATATGGTAGCCAAACTCGCGCGCGATGGTGGCATTTAGGACCCCCGCCATTCGCGCACGAACCATGGCTGCGCGCTTAATCGCGGTGAGTTCGCGGCTGTTTCGCCCAATAGAACGGGCATTTCCTGATATAACGGTACCGAATTCACGCATTTTAGCCCATGTTTGCAGGAGTTATTACATCTGCAAAAAGGGGAGTTACATTTACGCGACGCGTCGAAATGGGGTGGCTGGGTACGGGGGCATGCAGGGGTGACAATACTTTTAAGAAGTGACTGTACCTAAAAGTACCGTCACACCACTCACAGATCTCCTAATGATATTAGCCTAACGGACACCTTAGCAATACCTGAGAAGGCATGCTAGACGATCATCATCCGCACAGGCCACAATTTTTGGCAGTGTCGTTTTCATTAGCAACCGCTTGCTTGTGTAACGATGCGGGGGAACCGTTGCGCCAACCAGGGCAAAAGATCTGTCAATGTAATCACACCAGTGCTTGTATCCCTTCCCGATTAAGCGTATATAGCGTATATATTACACTTTAACGTAAAGACTTAGCTTGATAACTATAGGCACTCTGCTTAGTTCTGGCTCACCGCCTTTAGGCAGCAGCATCTGCCTGTCTATGCTTGCAGAAAAGTGGTTCGTGGCCTGTGCTCGGAAGGTATCTAGGATATACTGTTAGAAAAGAGAGCACGATCTGCGGAGCGAATCGTCGCCCTAATAACCTGGCTAGCGTGGCAATCACACTGCTCATCAGCTACAACCCTGCCATCTAGTTCATCCACTTAGATATTAGATACTTGAAAGGTAGCTCTCTGGTAAAGCTAGAGAGCAAAGATAATTAAGCATTTACGACCCTTTTTTTTAGTCGCTCTGGAAGTAATTATAATAGTAGTGTAGCATTTCTGACATATACCTGTACTTTCTGTCAGCGTATCCACAAATCATCCCATAATTTGTCATGCAGACAGTCGTCAAGAATTTATATAAGGCTGTTATAAGTAGTCGTTAGATAAAGCTATCTTGTGGGGAACGATGTTTATAATTACAATATAACCTAATATGCTCCACTTCGATAGTATGCTTTACTTTAATAATATATTCTACTTTAATGACATGCTTCATTTGACGACATGCTGTAACGTGGGTTAATAAGGGTAGGCACTGCAAGTAGCAGAAGGTACCTATATTCCAAGGTTTTCATTGTAAATTGTTTAAGTGGTTACACTACCGTTATGATCACTACCAGAGCGGTCTAAAGAAGAAAAAGGGTTTTAATTCTTCTGTTCCTTAGCTCTCTGGCGAAGCTGGAGGGCCATCTTTATATAGCTACATGCATGAAGTAGATCGTCAGATCGTGGCTGATCGCCAGTTTGATCGCCACAACTGCCAGCCACGGCCACGATCCACTGCGTGGATCGTACCCTCCTTTTTAACACAAATTATTAAAGTGACTCAAACGGGCGAAAGTGCGACGATCAGTGGAGAATTGCATATGTTACGTTCACACCATTACCATAAAGCGAGAGAAAGGGGTGGGGAATATAAGCGGTTAAAGCTACCTAATCCAGCGGCATCTGCCGCCGGATTAGGAGGGTAAGACCACGTTACTGAGACTAATAGTATAATAAGTGGTATATCTTTATATTATCTGTGAAAGAAACGTCGTTAATAATTATCAGAACCTCTTACTCTACTCCTCTATACTTAATCCCCACATACTGTAAGCTGTACAGGTACTTAATCGTCTGCTTTACTGCAGTTAGGTGCTTTAGGCTTAGGTTAATTAAAAACTGTAAGAAAATGGAGGCTAAAAAGGTTACATTTAATTAAATTATAATTACTGTGTATAGGATAGATCTTATAAGTTTTTAATACTCCTTAACTTCTACCTTTAACGCACTCCTTATATTCTTAAGGAGTTCTATATTAGGGAGGGGGATATTTAGGAATACATCCTTTAAAAGGTTATACCGTTTAGTAATCTTCTTAATATATTAATTATAAGCTAATTAAAGCTTTTATTTACCCTAGTCCCTAATTACCTAAATACCGATAAAGCTAAAGATCTATCCTTTTTTATAAACTTTATACTGTATATAAAGCTCTTACATAATTATTTTTACAGCTTTATAATATTTTTTTACAAATATTATAAGGTAGTTGTTTATATAAAAAAGTATAAACACAGTTTTACTCTTATTAAACGTAAGGTATAGCTCCTTATTTAATAAAGTAAAGCTAAGCTCTTTTAATATTAATGTAAACTCCTTATATTATAGTAATAGTAAGTCTTATAAGCTATATAACGCTTATTTAAGCTTATAATGGAAACTTTCTTCCTTAAAGCTATTTAAAAGCTTATATATTACTAAGGAGTTATTATCTCACGTAATGTATAAGAAAGCCTAAATTATATCGAATTACCAGATTTCCAGGTCTCGTTAAATAGTAAACACTATTATTATCCTAAATAAACAAACAGCTAAAGTCGCTATATAGGTATTCTAAAGTATATTAACCTCTTAGGGGTTACCTTTTACATAGATTTTAACTTTACATTTCTTAAATATATTATCTTTGTAAAACTTATAAGTAAACACCTATTTAAGCGGGAGTAGTTGTAAAAACATTATAGTACGTTTTATCTTACGCTACGTTCTTTATAGAGAAGGTGCTGTATCGTAACTTAATACGCCTCTTTAAACTTAAAGCTAAGTATATAGTTTTCAAGATCCCTTTAATGCTTTAAAAGCTGCAGTTTAAAGAGGTTATCTTTATAAAGGTAAAGTAAGCTTAAAGCACTACTATTAAGAACACAGCGTGCAGTGTCTTATATACTTTACTCTCTTCTTTAATAACTATTTACTAATTAAGTAAAAACGTTATAAAGAAGCTTATAAAGCCCTTATTAAAAATTAAGTATTTAATCTTAATTCCACTGTAAATCTAAATAGTAAACGTATAAATTACTAACTTAAGTAATCTAATAGGAGCTAACTACTCTTAAAGTAAGAGGGTAGTTAATTCGTAGGTACGTATTCTGTATTTCCAGCTCTGCTACTATAATAATATCTTTAGTTAAATCTTCTAATAAGGTATCTTTATACTCCTTTAAAGCTTTATACTTAAAGGTTATAAACGTCTTATTATAACTGTCTTCTTATAAGTAACTACTTTCCTTAAGATTTATACGCAACTTTACATTATTAGTAAAAACCCTATCTAACTGTTTTAAAGTTTCATATTATCTAAACCTTCACTTAAAAGCTCTTTAATCTCTTTAAACCTATTTTAATCCACAGAAGGTGATCTAACACGTTTACTAATTAAGTAAAGGTATAAGCCCTAAATTTAAGGTTAAGTTTCAACCTTTAACGTTAACTCCAGAGTTAGAAGTCTTAATTCAGTACTTATAATGCTTTCCTTAAGCTTTATAAGCTTATCCTTAATCTAAAAGAGTACTACTCTGTCTTTAAGTACACTTACCTTTAAGTTCTAACCCTTAAGAGTATCTTCGTTATCAGATTTAAAGGTTAAAGCTTCATTATTAGTAAGTGTAAGTGTAACGTTTAAGTTTAAAACGTTAGTAAGAAGCTTAAGTACAGATAAAAGGTCTTATATCTGCGGCTTAATTTTAATAAAGTTAAACAGTTATTAAGTAACCTATACTAATAATATCTTTACTTCCTTACTCTCCTTTTTATAAAAAAGCTTTTTATTAAATACCACATTACACGTTATAAGTACTGTTTTTAATTACAGGTATTAAATACAGTAGATATTAAAAGCTACGTATCTAACTAAATACTTAATATACCTTTAAGGTTTAGTCTTAAAACTAAACTTATCCTACTCTACCTTTTACCTTTTATTAAGAACGTAAGTTTAATACCTATAAGTGTAAATCCTACTCTAATCTAAATAATAATCGTTAGTTAAGCTTCTATTAAGGTTACCTAACAGTATATATTACTAAAAGTACTATCTAAACTATTTATAAAGCTTCTTATTAAGTAATATCTAATTATTTCGTTAGTTAAAGCTTATCCTATATAGGTAAGTAACTACTTACACGTATTTAAGTTAAATCGATTTAAAAAGGTTTACTCCTTCCCTTATTTTAATAGATTTCACAATTAGCTCCTAACTTACGCGCTTACTCCTACCGTTCAGTTTATATATATATAACGGAGTAGCTTCGATTTTAATCCCTTCCTTAATCACTTAAAGTTAACACAGCGTATATCCCTTAATTGTAATTGTTAAAGTCTCTTAATCTTAATATATAATATGTATAATAAGCTTAAATTATCGTTTCACTTAATTTATAAAATTCTTAATAGTTTTAAACACTTCTAGCTCTTTTATATCCTTTAATAGATAACAGAAAAACTTCCTATTATACTTATCCTTAACTATAAGTAAGTAAATTAATCTATCCTATACTCTTTTAAAGCAAAAAAGGTCCTAGCTAATTTATAAGAACAGGTGATAAGAGAAACCTTTAAAATAGTGTTTTAAAATAATTTATTATAAATACATAAGCGTGTAATATTTACAGTTAATAATCTTGATACCTGTAATTATAACGTTACGTACTTATTTAATAAGTTTCTTAAAAGCTTCTAACCTTAAATGCCCTGCTTAAGTGTATTAAAGGTGCTTTATATCCTCTTAAAGGTACAGCTATTACTGTAAATGCTTTACTCCTTATTTTATTATAATTACTAATATAGTCCTTATAGCACTTTTAATAGAAGGTATTAAAAAGCTTAAATAAGTAAAAATAAAAGTATATTATAAGAATATTAGATTATACTGTCACTTTAACTTCTTTAGCACTATATTCTTTTTTATATTACTGTAACGAAATATATAGTTAAACTTATAATATTAAGCTCCAGCTTTAGTAATTAAAGCTTTTAAAACGATATTAATATAGAAACCCTTTATAACAGTTACGTTATTAAGTATTAGATCTTTATTATCAGTTCCTTTAAAGCTCGTAAGCACCTTTAAGATCACTTACTTACTATATCTAAAAATTAAAAATAAGTTAATCTTTATTTAGATATAATCTTTAACTTTAATACGCTAAAAGCTCCCTTTAACTAGGAGCGATTTATAATTAATAAGGTGCATTAATCTGTAATTATTAACTAGGGTGCTGTTAAAGAGCAGGTGCTTAGTGAAACTTATAGTGGAGAACTACCTTACTACTTCAGTAATCACTTTTATTATATAAACGTTAATTACTACAGTGTTAATAGATCTTAAGAACTTTAAAACGCTTAAACAGTCTTAACTTTAAGTGGTTAAAATAACTCCCCACTTCTCTTAATAAGATTAGTAAACTTTTAACTATTTAAAGTTTGCAAATTATGCTTTAATCTTCTTCCTTATCTTAGATCCTAACATTTTAATATGTTTAGTATAAATAAAAACGTGTAAAAGTAATCTAATAATTACTAAGTGTAAGATCTAGCAGTTTATAAGCTCCTATAACTGTTTTCTTCTATAAGGACAGTTCTTTTTAAAGCCTTAATTAGTCTTATTAGGTACTTTAAAGTGGTTACTAATAAAGAAACTCCACCTTACTTATTATTATTAATAACGTATTTCACTTTATAAATTTATATAAAGAGGATATAAATATAATCTGTAATTCTAAACGTTAAATATTCTATAGTTTCCTATTCTACCAGTTTAAAGAGCTTTTAATTCACTTATTAAGGCGCTATACGTACTGTAATAGTTTTTAACCAGTCCTTAATAACTAAGGGCCTTTAGATCTCTGTGATTTTAGGCGCTTTTACCTTATAATAAACTGTTTCTTAATCTTTAATCTATTACTCTTTTAATACGTTAATATTCTTAACTTATTCCATTATTACGTAATATTCCTAATAGATTTAAAAAGTAAAGCTTATCTTACTAAACTTAAGTTATTATTAAAGGAAGTATATATACACCTAAATTATATATTTACCATTTTAAATTATCTTCTATATAACCAGTTCCTTAAAGCTTTTATTAACTGTATAATTAACTTAGTTTTAAATATATTCATATAAGTTAATAGTTTTAACAGTAATTGTAATAAAAGTAACAGCTTTATTTATTAAACATTTATATTCCTCCTTAATATCTTATTATATGATTATAATAAGTTTTAACTTATCCTTAACTATCTTTAAAAATAAGGCTGTTAACTCTTAATATTTATAAGTGAAGATATATAATTTAATTACCTTCTTTTAACGCTTATTAATAAGCTTATAAATTATTAGAACAATTAGCTTAATATACGGATTAACTACGTTAGGAGCAGTAGGATTAATAAGATACTAGATCCTTTAGTTTATTATGTAATATTTGAGAGTTTTAAACTAAAAGGGCTACTCTTACACGCTTTTAAGCTTCTGACTGTTAGCTAAAATACTTTAGTAAAAGGCGTTTTCTTCTGCTATAATAGGCGATTCGGAGGATTGGCAAAATGGTTTTACAAAGGGTACTGCTTATAAGCGTCTTAATTAATTAATTCCACACTTTATTCAGTTAGACAGAGCCAGGCTTATAACTGTGGAACGTTTTTAACTGAGGAACGAGGGGCTTAAGAGCAGCGGAAATGCAGTTGTAAAGTGACTTAATTTGGTAGAAAAGGGGAGTGTAAAGCACTTCCCAGTTATATATAAATGGAAGCTCCCTGTGTGTGGGGAGAGCATATGATCCAAGGCCCCTGCGCTCCAGCCAAGCCTGGAGCGGTAAGGCGCCTGCGCGCCTGAGCGCTAAGAACTGCTGCTGCAGTTCGACAACCTTCCTTATAGCTGTGAATAGTGGCAAGCCGTGTGGCAAAGCCGCGCGGCTACAATTGCGCGTCTGTGGCAATGGTTACATATCTATTGTTATGGTGGTTTCCAGACTCTTCTTCTAACAGTTCTAGCTTCTGGCCAGAACCTCCTTCTTTCTGACAATACTCTAGGCTGTGATCTGATATCCACTTGAAAAAGCTCATAGCTAAGCTGATCCTTAAGCTGATCCTTAAGCTGATCAAGGATGCTGGATCGCCTGATAAAGTCCGGATTATTAGTGTAGGGCACGAAAGCTAGCTATCTTTAGTTTATACCTACATTAATAAGTGGATTAAGGCTACTGCAGAGGTAGTAACAGAACGTCTAGAAGGAGAGTGGGAAGTATGTGCTGATTTTAAGGAGTAGTCTCTTACCACTCGGTAGATTCTCACTACGTATGTTATAGCTGAGGTTATGCGGCTTCTTACGAATAGGGGTCCCCTTATTCGTAAATTGTTTATCGATACTGGTATTGCTGTTGCTCTTAATGGGTCTGAGGACTACTTGATTAATATTAAGCGTCTTCAGGAGGCTAATATTAGGCCTGATTTTACTGGTTGGGAGACAGTAACAGCGAATTACGCGCTTGAGGAATACGAGCCAGACCCCGTTAACGGCGACCTCCTTTTCGAAAACCTCGGCGTTAACTATTGGAAGCTCACAAAACGCGAACTGTTAGTTATTGCTAAGGCACGTGGTTTGACAGTTAAATCTAAGGATACGAAATAACGGCTGGTGGATCTGTTGAAGGAGTAAGATGCCGAGAGTTTTGTGGATTCGGAGGTTGACGACGAAGAGGTGGATTACGAAGAATGAAGAGTGCTAGAAGCAGCGAGTTTGCAAGGAATTTTGTACTACAACCAGCTATCTAATCCACCAGCCAGTCTCTCCTGCTTATCATTGCCGTACAACCTACCTGCAAAACAACACGCCTCTCAACACCAAGATCCACAGAATGCACGCAAATCCACAGAATCCAACACCCTGGCTCTGTGGGGGGAGCTAGTCTCACTGCCCACAGGGGGCTGGCTTCCACTAATCCAAATCCGGCGGTTTTAAAGGGGCCGCTTACTTAGAATCCAGAGGCTGAAGCGGTGGCTTTGCGTGGCTCGTGAGCGTGCACGTCCACCGAGTAAAACCGGATTTATCGAGAGAATACGGTAGCACGCGATGTTGGCTGTTAATGCCCTGGTGGGTGCAGCCTTTCCCAGGCTTTCCAGATCATCAACACCCTTCCTGCGAATGTAATTCCTGATATCGTCGAATGTGACAAGCCTTTTTCTCACGAGGAAGGCTGTCTTCTTTCCCTGGGATTCACGTTGGTAGTACGCGTACTCCATGTCTGATTTCTTGAGGTTGCGTTGTAAATCCCAGAAACGAATTTTTTTCTTGAGCATCGTCTCGCTAATCATAATCAGTATCGTGGTAGGCAGGCAGGTATCTGATCTAACTTATCGACGGAGGCTCTTACCTCGGATAAAATGAGCGCTGCTGAGCGAGTTGACTTCTGAGTTCTTGGAAGCTTGTGGCTTTGTCTAGATACTGTAAAGTGATGATATCTCGCTGTTCTTCCCATTGCTGCTTGGTGTAAGACTTTGCTGGCCTGGTCACGGCGGTAAAAGGAGCGACAGATTCCATGTTGTGACAACTGCAGGGGAAAAACAAGCAAGGTTTAAATGGGAAGACTTGAGAGACAATTTGGGGTTTGATATAGAACCATACGGACAATGTGGCTGAGAAGGAAGAAGGAAGAAACTGATGGTGGAGGTGCCCAGGTAGCGTGCGCTCTCCATCCTTTATATACATGTTGAAACTCCCACGTCAATTCAAAGTTACTGTCTCAGCCCCACTCAAAAGTTTCTCGTAGCACCTGTTCACAGCTGCTGCTTGTTTGAATCAATGTGATTGGAAGACAAATGTTACCCGCAGCTACCCTGACCAATCAAGCTGATGATGCAGCCAGAAATCATGCAAGCCAAGGCCGGCAGAGGGGCGGATGGCAAACTTCCAAGTCCTCGGAATTGCGGAGCTTGGGTTGATTTTGGTTGATCTCGTCCGGCAGCCGTATCTCCTTTTGTGGGGCGCCAGAGTACTAAAGTACCAGACCGACAAGCAAAAGAGCCTGCCGTTGGGAAGAAGCCAGTTAAGAACACATCACAAACAGGTTATAGCGCGCTTCCTGACAGATCGTTCCCTCACCTAGGTTTTGTCCCAACCCTACTAGACCGGATCACAAGCTAGAAGCAGAGCCCGTGAAAGGTCCACGAGAGCGGCAAATCCAGACATTGTACTGCACTGCACCGACAGACTACGATACTCGCTGTATTCGTAGCGAGAGTCCTGCCTTAAAGACTATCAAACTTCGTGAGCTCTCTAGCTCTGGTCCTTAACCATACAATTCACAGAATTAAAGAAACATCTTTTAGGAGACAGCAGCAACTCATTGAAATTAGTCCGAACGTCAGGTTTGACGTTATAAAATAACTTTTTTTTTTGGACGACAAGCATGTAACGAGACAGATTGAAATTAGTGACGCGTTTCATTAGAAGGAGAGAGTGGGCTTTCATGGGATAAGTAATGAAGAAGTAGGCTGGAAACGGTTTAAACAGGTTTTATATAAAAAAGTATAAATAGGGGCCTTAAGAGCTAGGAGACTACGGAGAGGGGTTGGGACCTCTCCCCGGGCTTTTTTTTTCTGGTCTCTCAATAGCCAGACCAAGGGTAAATTTATATAAAGACCAGAATTAGTACCTGTAGTTGCGCTATTTTGGTGAGGGACTAAATCTAGGCCATCGAAGCGTGTCAGGGCTTATTTGGCTTCGAAATTCAAGCTGCGGGGTATTATTACAGTAGAATCTTATGGTTTTATGGCTGAACGATCGGCCACCTCCAGATATAGATTTTGACGATCTTAACGAACGATATTTGCGGGTGTGGGAGATTACTACTCCTCTTAACTAGGTCTAGTCGAGGCAAATTCCATCGTATCAGCTTCTCTCGCATAAAAGCATCTTCGATTTTCAACGGGGTGTCGGTGAGCATCTTGATGATTGAGTGACCCGGGCCCATGCCGCAGGCATGGTTAAGCTTTAGTATACCGAATTACAAGGTCTTATCTACGAAACCGCTTTGTAAGAGACGCCGATGGCTTGCGTGACCGGTCATCTGTCGGCTATATATGGGTACCCTGGTTTTCAGTTCACACATGCAATCTAGGTAACATTCACCCCTGTCAGATCCAATGAGACTAGGTGAACTGAACCTCATTTTAACTATCATCACGACAGAGCAGCTAGATATATAGATCGCTTAAAGGGCATATGGGTGTGCTTCATGATGTTAAAGATGCAGCAAACCTGCAGGAACCGAAGCGCGCCAGTAAACGAAGCGGGAGAAATTGCCATTCGCGGGGGTATTTTACCCGACTTTATACCTGTCTCCGCCACTGGTTGATAGCACGGTTCTGCTGCTGCAATTTTCGCCACGGAGACGGCTAATGCGACCGAGGCGACCCGGAAAGAAAGCAAAAGCTACACCGGTTCAAGGAAACCTTGCGAGTGATCCATTTCAAGAGAAGGGCCGTCTACGGCAAACCGAGATGAGGTCTGTTACCGAGCTGTCACGATGCAGGTCCCATCACCGGCACTTGGTGACAGCGGGAAGACCTTGGATTATAAGCCCCCAATGGCATCAGATTTTCTGGGCATTAAAGAGCATATCAGCGCTCAGAAAGCGGCGTATAATCCGAACCTGGGACACCCTTGCCGCAATGCCCCACAACATAACTATAAGCGACCAGTCATTAACCTCGACCTATAGCTATGATCTCGACGGGGCTGCTCAAGGGCCTTGCTGCCCTGGGTTTCAGCGTTGGAGTTCAGTCACAGGGGACAGAGTCGTGCGTCGAAACAGTAACGGCAAGAATGGGGGACACCTGCGCTTCCCTGGCCGAGTTTGCCGGCATTTCAGTATCTCAGTTTCTGAGGTCCAATCCCCTGGTAACGAACTGTGAGGTTCTTATTGGAGGCGCTGCCTACTGCAAAATAGGGACTGCTAGTGGGACACCCACCGTCGCAGCCGGCCTCCCCTTATTCCCCTCATCGGCTTCGTCGCCATCGCCTTTGGAGACTAGCGGGGATGGGGCCTGTGGAGGGAATGTTACTTGCGCCGGGTCGCGATTCGGCCGCTGCTGTTCCGCTCACGGCTTTTGCGGAACCTCGATCGACTACTGTGGCGAGGGATGCCAGGTTGGCCTTGGCCAATGTGGTGACGTCTCCTCCGAGACAAACGCAGTCTCGATCATAACGGTTGTTGCAACAAGCACAGTTCGCGTCACTGATACTGTCACTACAACACTTGTGACAACGACAGTGGCATCAAATTCGGCCAGTACTCGCACGACAACTACAAAAACCCAGAGTCCGACAGTCAAGCCATCGCTTACACTTCCTAGGACCCCAAATAATTGTCCGTTTCACACCCCAAGTTCCTAGACCTTTTCAGCTAACCGCCACTTCCCTCCGCCCTCAGGCAAAACCTACGATCAAATCCGCGACGACGACAACTGTCGCACCATCGCAACCCGCAACAGCCTCAACCTGCGTGACTTATACAGGCTGAACCCTGCGATCAACACCGGGCCATTTCTCCCCGGCCCGTTCCCCGGCCTCGGTGGGCCGGGGAGTTGTTCGCCTGGCAGGCCGCTGCCTGATCCTCTGGGCCTATTATGTCGTATCAACTGTGAGGATCTGTGGAAGGGGTATTATGTGTGCACATCGGTGCAGGCAGGGTGGGGGTTGGGCCCAGGGTTGGGCCCATGGTAGTACCATTGTTGGAAACGGGGTCTTGGTTCTGGGACTCGGCTGAGCTGGCAGGCGACATCTCTTATGTGCGTTCAAATTTCCCGCTAGGGCGGTACAACCAATGCTAGGCACGAAAAGCCTCCGAATAGATAGGTAATTAGGGAGCTATGCTCCTCTCTGGTACATAACAAACAGCAGACCTGATTCCTCCTTCACACCCCCACGCCAGCCACCGAAGGATCAATGCTCCACAATCGTGATGGTCCCATCGGAATCAGCCCGTTCACAGCTCACGACGTGGAACGTAAGTAGTTGAAGAAAACGCAAAACGTCTAAAAGTAGCCATGTAGGCAGGGTGGCAAAGTCCATAACGGAGGGGAGAAGCGGAAGATGTTTGCTCTTTCGGAAAAGAAATTGCTCCTCTTCAGCAAGTCCTGACTCCTGAGCCCAGCAGACCCTGTCAATTTCACCTTTTGGTCCATCTCCATTCCCCTTGCCCGCCATGAATTTGAGCTTGAATGTATCCAGACCAGCTAAGTTGAACCTAGCGCGTCGGGCTTGCTCATTGAATGGCTGGAGCCAGCTGAACGTGTCATGTTCATAGTGCGTAAGGGGCCACGCTTGAGATTCCAAGCCTTGAAAGAGCATCTCCAATCCACCAACACCGTTGCGCTAGCGAACCTAGAGGTTGAAGAGACCGCCGAGTCCGAAATAATCACCAACATAATCGTCTAGGGATGGCCGTGGTGGCGTGCCTGGGGTACGCGCCTTTCGAGGGCGTTGGCGTTGTCGATCTCACGACGCGCATGGTTGGTGGCCGCTTCCTTGGCTAATGCTACGTAGTCAGTTTTGCTTTCGCTTTCGATGATGGTGTCGACCAAGAGCTGTAGAGCCCAGCCGGAGGCATCGCCTAGGCCAATTGCGTTTGAGACGGCGAAGATGACGGTGTCATTGTAGTCGGGAAGCATGCCGATCATGCTCGTGTAGCAGGCCAGACTTCCCGTGTGCACAAAGCAAGAGAGTCCCACCCGCGTTGGTCACCAGTTGTGGCATTTCACGGACAAACATACTGTTGCACCCAACACCAGCAATAAATTGCGGCAGCTGGATGCGGTCCATGCCGAGTCCGTAGGAATTCTCCCTTAAATGCGATGGCGAGTTCTTGCTGATATGAACTGAGAGTTGCTTCACAGCTTCTCGTAGCGGGTTTCCTGGTGGGGGCTTCTGTCCAGATAGCTCGGCTTTCTGCGCAGCGAGTAGCGCTGACCCGTAAACGAGCATATCGTTGACGGAGCTTCGAATAGCTTGCGCCGGGGCCATGATGTTTCCATCTCCGGTCTTGGGAAAGGAGAGGCGGAAGTGTGTTTTGTCATCCAGCACTGCGTAGGGATGAGCGAGGTTCGGGTCTGAATTGTCATGTTTGGCCGAAGTGTGAGTGAGCCCCAGAGGCTGCAGGACGCGTGTTTGTAGAAAGGCACTAAGGGTTTCACCAAACAGCTTCTCGATGACTTGTCCGGCAACACAGAAGGGCTAGTTGCTGTAGCTGTATTTGGTGCGGAACTTCGACATTTGCTTTAGCGCGTTGAAAACGGGAAGCGTTTGAGCCTTTTGCAGCAGCAGCTCCCCATCGGCACCATACCACCAGTTGTTGGAAAACGCAAGGCCAGAATTGCGGAAGAAAGATCCGCAACTGACAGTTGCTCCGTAGTGAGTGCGTCCTGCGTGTCGAGCTCCGGAAGGATGTTTTTGACTGGTGTGGTCCACGATACCTTTCCCTCATCCACTAGGATGCCCATGGCGCTCGCGACGAAGGATTTTGTTAATGAAGCTATGCCGTAGGCAGTATCCGGGTCGACAAGAAGTCCTTTTTCCACATCGCGGTAACCATAATGGGCGGTGTGGATGATCGATCCAGCTTGCGCAACTCCAATCGAGAGACCAGGCGAGCCCGTTGCCGAGCAGATGGACTGCATTGCATCATCAAGTGCCCGCAACTGACTCAATAAGCTAAGCTCCATGCAAATAGATCTGGCTGTTAGCGTCGATCCCTACAAGCTGCGATGAATATTCGCGCGAACATTTTGGTGTCCTTGCACGTGGTTGTGCGGACTTCGATCTCCAACCGAGGGACAAGACGATAGACTTGGATCTGAGCTAGCGAAGACAATACAGCTGAGCACATGATCCTTGGAATCTGCTCGAATAGTAAGGTGTTGGGGATGGACAGCAAGAATATTGTGGATTGTTGCGCGGTTGCATGAAGAAGGCTTCGAAGGCTAGGGCTGGCTGAAATACTGGCCTGAGCAGTGGGGCTAGCCCCACTATTTCAGAATACCATATCATGCTAAACCTAATTTGGCTAGTTCAACGGCTCTTACCCTGGCTGAGATTTTGCGGGGTGCCTTGCTGCCTTGCAGAACCTGTACGGATTACCAGTCCAGAGAAAAAAAGACCTTGCTCCGTCTTTCACCCAGGATACAAGTTTCCTATCGTTTTCTCGACTGTCTACTGCCGCAGACATGTGCTATCAACTCGTTGAGTTCTATTCCGCGTGTCGATGTCTTTACTACCAACATGCAGTTGATAGATGTGGGGCGTACGGGCGGCCGGGGCATGGAATCCAACGAAGAACAATTCTTGTAGGATATGCCTGCAGCGATCACGCATATGGAGCCAGCTGGAGCAACGCAACTACGAGAGATAGTAGGCCTTCTGAACCGACACGCAGCGATGGTCACCGATTGACCACCGCTGCGGGCGGCAGGCTCAATGTCGGCCCTGCAGCCGCCACCCCCAAGGCGAATCCGGGCATTATATTGGAGGTAACAAAATCGATTGTCTCGGCCCAGGAGAAAAAAGCCGAAGTCAGGGAATTAAATTCTCCGGATTCTACCTCGAAGGGCGACATCGACTTCGCACAGCCCGACTCTGACGACTCAGATGCTTGGTGGCATGACTCGGATGAAGAGAGCGTCGTTTCCGTTGCCTCTTCTGCAACAACCATCAATGGTGACACGGTCGGCTTGCTCTTCTCCAATCTCTTGCGCTTCGGGGATCTACGATATCTCTGGCCACAGCTCATTGCGCGATCATTGACCTGGAAGCGGTCCCACCGCACCATTGAGAGACTGCTGCGGCGCTACTCTGACGATTTGCGCAAACTCGCTCTCAACGAAACCGATGAGTCGATTACCAAGGCCGACAGGGCATTGCGTATACAAGCGTCCAGGTTTGTGCGCCGATCGCGTGTCAACATCGCACGGCGTATCTGTGAGGCCCACTACGACGCCACCGAGCCGCCGTCCATTGACAGCGAGCATGAAGGACTCGAAAGGAAAGATGGCGGGCGCCCATTTCATGACCGGGACAGCGACAGCGACGGCAACGATGATTCGTTATTTGTGTTTGAATTCGCACATGCATTCCTCTTCCGGACCGACCCTATCCTGTTCTTGCAGGCCAATGTCAAAGCATTGGTGAGGTTCCGGGCTACGGACACAGCGTCGCCATGGGACCGCATTTGGAATCGGGCCAAACTAACATTTGAGAACGCTTTCTTGACGGGCAAGCATCGCCCATCGCAGTTGGCAAACAGCACGAGGCTTCATTGGACCTGTGTAAGTTTGGAAGCCCGAAACCAATGCGCAGCTAACCGAAGCCCGATAGGCGTGTGGTAGAGCATTGTATGACGACTACGTCGGCTACCAGCCGGAGGCCCTGGCTGAGCTACACAGCTTCCTTCAGGGCTACGCAAAGGGTCTGACGGTAGATAATACTGTTGAGACCTTTGATGTGGAGAACAACCCAGAACAGCCGAGGGGCTGGAAAAGCACCATCGCAAGAGCTACCTCGGCTTGCGCGGCACTATTCGCTTTCACAAAAGTGCTAGACAGTCTACCACGGCACCGCCAGGATGAGAAAGAAGTCATTACCACCGGGGCCTGCACAAGCGCGGGAGTAGGCGGCGCCGTCACCCACGACTTCCTCCTCCTCTGCATTCCCTTCATGCGCTATGGCACGAAGGTGTACCAGCCTGAGATTTGTCGGATAAACTCCGATCAGGAGTTCCTCCATTTGCTACGGCGCTACTACAACACTAAGAGGGGCAGAAGCTCCTGGAGGTCGCTCCGCAAGGTGAACTCGATAAACTTCGTGAAGGTACCATCTCCACGTCAAATTGAAAACACTGAGTCCCTTCGCTAATCTACTTGCAGTTCGAAATGTACCGCAGCCATCTCGCCGATATTCACCTCTGCCCATCAGTCCCTCCCCCCGATAAAATCGGCACCGAGTACCACTTCGATGCTGGGGCAGAGCCTGACATCACACCGCCCATCGGCCCCAACCTCCTGACACATCTATTCGAGCACCCTGAACATGCTGATGTGCTCCCTACGGTCTGGAATCGCATCCCCCGGAAGCTCCGTGCTGAGTTGACCGCCTGTCCAACGCGGGGAAGCTCGTTCGGATGGGGCCTGCAACTTGCGGAGGGAATGGAATGGTTCATGCTCTTTGTGCTCGGGTGTGCTGGGTTCTTAGCCTGCTTGCTGGTTGCCGTCGTTTGGTCTCTTGTGCAGGGTGATGTGCAGGGAGGATTCTCTATCGGAGGGTTTCTGCTGGCGTTTCTGGTGTTTTGTGGCGGTATTGCGCATACGGCCGTTGCAGAGTAGAAGCGCCATGACCCGCACGATACCAGACCATGCCCTGTTTACCTTTGAGTACAAAAACCGTGAACAAGGTTTTGTCCAATGCTTGTCTTCACCAGCTTCTGATTTAGGGCATTCAGGCTGACGAGATGGTGGGACGGTGCACCATGGGTGTTGGATCGGTTTTGGATGTGTGCGGATGAGCCACACCATTCAAGGTTAGCAACTTCGCAGCTGTGGTGGTATGATAAGAGAGACATCGTTTCAAACTTTTCTGTTTGGCTGCACGCAATTTCAGTCCCCATCAATCGCTTTGGCTTCTAGCCGAGTCCATAGGTAGGCACGAGGTTTCTTAGAGGTCGGCGTGTCTTGGCATTCAGCCAGTCGCAGCGAAGAGGCCAAACAACTTTAATGGCACGAAATATTGTGCTAGAGGCAGTGCACGGCCATATTGGAGAATGATCTCGGTTCCGGGGCAAAGGCCCAACACACAACCGGGATGGAGATGGGCCGTCTAATAGACCAGCTCATGCAAATCATTTGGGGGCGTTCGTCTGGATAAACGCAGCAGGTAAGGTAATGATCTCCTGAGAGGGGCCAGATATCGATGTTTGAAGAATGACAGCCGGGGG
>Ga0247770_1000538_pt1 | contig 36015 bp, 33 predicted proteins | sample UWRJL136409B6_FD_179943 | JGI IMG/M metagenome (GOLD analysis project Ga0247770, IMG submission 179943) | Plant litter microbial communities from Arlington Agricultural Research Station in Wisconsin, United States - UWRJ-L136-409B-6 | ecosystem: Environmental > Terrestrial > Plant litter >... | reverse complement strand
GGAGGAGATCCGCTCCACCCCGCCGCAGCCGCCCTCGGCCTCCAGCGCCGCGCTGTCGTCCTCGCCCGTCGGGCGCCGCTGACGGGGGACCGCGGTCAGGCGGAGGCGGGCTCGGGCTCGGGGTGGAGGTCGTAGCGGGCGGAGAGGTGCTCGCGGACGGTGCGGAAGGCGGCGAGGTTGGCGGAGACGTCGCCGCGCCAGCTGGCGATGGAGGCCAGCGGATACCAGTTGCACCCGTCCGCCCCCTCCTCCTTCCCGTCGATCTCGAAGACGAACACGCTCCCCTCCGGCGCCACGTGCGCCAGCTCTTCGCTGAACTTCCGGTGGAGCTCGGATCTGGTGACGGTTTGTTTGATCATGCGAGTGCGAGAGTGCGAAGGTGCGAGGGTGCGAAGGTGCGAAGGTGCGAGGGTGCGAGGGTGCGAGGGTGCGAAGGTGCGAGCTGTGATTCGTTGCCGTTGAGCCGTCGTTCCAGGGCCGGACGCACCTTGCCGCCTCTTGCGCCATCGCCGGCAGGCCCGTGGAATCTAGCCTGCGAGCGAGAGGCGTGGGCGCGGCAGCGTCGAGATCGCCTGTCCTCGGCACTGCCGGACGGCGGCGAAGGGGTTCGGTGCGCGCCCGCGGCGCCCTCACCCCTCGCGCGGCGGTCGGCGGGAACTGCACCGCCGACTCGCCGCGCTTTCCCCTCTCCCGGTAACGGGAGAGGGGAACACCTCGGCGCTTCGCTTTTGATCCGTGCGTGCCGCGGTCGTTCCGTGTCGGAACACCTCGGCGCTTCGCTTTTGATCCGTGCCTGCCGCGGTCGATCGGTGTCAGCGCTTGCGATCGTGCACCGTTTGCTCTTCGCCGCTCGCTGGACGCTTATCCTCCCGATGCTTTCTCCGGGGCGTCGGGGCGGCGCGCCGGGTCGGCGAGCGACACTGCGTCGCGCTCGGGGCGGCGGGGCGGGGGCGGGGTGTGGTCGTGGACTCGCCGCCGCTCGGGGAATCCTGGCGCTCCGCCCAGTGCGCACCGGTGTGGCATCCTCGCGTTCCTCCCGCTGAATCGACGTTCGTCCCGCTACTTCCAGCGCTCGACGGTGGCGAAGGCGTTGTGCGCGTGGATCGATTCGTGGTTCTCCACCGTCACGCGGTACCAGGTGACGCGCGGATCGTCGCGCATGGCCACCGCCACCTCGCGCAGCAGGTCCTCCACGAAGCGCGGGTTGTCGTACGCGCGCTCCGTCACCCACTTCTCGTCGGCGCGCTTGAGCACGGGGTAGAGCGCGCAGCTGGCCCCCTCCTCCACCGCCTCGATCAGCTCGCCGAAGGCGACGGCCACGCGGGTGCGCACGTCCAGCGAGACGATCCCGCGCTGGTTGTGCGCCCCGCGCTCGCTGATCTCGCGCGAGCAGGGGCAGAGCGTGGCCACGGGGACGCGCACCTTCAGCACTACGTCGGTGTCCGGCCCCACCGCGGCCTCGATCCCCGCGGTGAACTCCATCATCCCCGACTCCCCCGAGACCGGCGCCGCCCGCCGCACGAAGAACGGGAACTCGGCCGACACGTGCGCCGTCTCCGCGTCCAGCGCCGCGCGCGTCTCCTCGGCGATGGCCACCGCGTCGTCCGCCGAGAGGGCGTCGTGGCGGTTGAGCACCTGCAGGAAGCGGCTCATGTGCGTGCCGCGCACGTGGTGCGGCAGGTCCACGGTGAGCGAGAGGGTGGCGATGGTGTGCTGCGCCGCGCCGCCGTCGCGCACCACCACCGGGTGGCGCACCGCCGAGACGCCCACGCGGTCGATGGCCACGCGGCGCGCGTCCGGCTCGCGCTGCACGTCCGGCAGCGCGGCGGCGGGTGGGTCCAGAAGGATGGTGCTCATCGTCTCCGCTCGCAGGGGTGGGCGGCCGCCGTCCGCGGCCACCCCGATTCCGCTCTCGATCCCGCTCCGACTCCGCTTTCAATCCCGATCCGGCTCCGCTGCCGATCTCGCTCCGACTCCGCGTTCGATCCCGCTCCGCTCCCGGCGTCATGCCAATTCCACATCGAATCGCGCATCCCCGAGATTGTCATCCTGAGGCCGGTCACGCGGAGCCCGACGTCCTCACGATCTCCCGCAGGCCGAAGGATCTATGGCCGGCCGTGCGACGAACTCGGCGCTTTCGCGCCCAGGCCAGAGATCCCCGGGTCGCCCGGGCTTCTCCAGGATGACATGCCCGCGCGTGGCTGGAATGCACGGCGTGTCGTGAGACCTGGCGTCACCCGTGGCCGCCGCCGTTTCCGTTGCGGCGTCCGGAGAGGCGCACCAGCGCCTTGCGGAAGTCGGCCAGCGTGGGGAGGTAGGTGACGCCCGCGTTCGCCATCTCCGTTCCCAGCCGCCGCGCGCCCTCGCCGCCGGCGATGATCTCCACGTGCGGCGGAAGGGCGTCGCGCAGCCGGCGCAGCTCCCCCGCCAGCGCGTCGGCGTCGGTGGGGTAGACCACGCTGAGCGCCACGGCGGAGGCGTTCCGCTGCAGCGCCGCGGCGGCGATGTCCTCGGCGGGGAGGTCGGCGCCCAGGTAGGTGACGCGCCACCCGGCCGTGGCCGCCGTGGCCGCCGCCAGCAGCGCCCCCAGCTCGTGCCGCTGCCGCGCCGGCGTGGCCACGACCACCATCCCCCCCGAGTCCGCGTCCACCACGTCGGTGACCATCCCCAGTACCCCGCCCATCACGGCGGAGGCCAGGTGCTCGTGCGCGATGGTCAGCTTCCCCTCCTCCCACGACGTCCCCAGCGAGCGGAGGAAGGGGACCGCCACCTCGTCGATGAACGCCTCGGCCCCCAGCGCCACCAGCGAGCGCCGGAGCACCGTCTCCAGCCCCCGCGCGTCCAGCGCGCGCGCCGCGGCCAGCCCGCGCTCCAGGAACGCGAGGGCCGCCTTCCCCTCCTGCCGCACGGCGACGGCGGGAAGGGCGGAGGCGCGCTGGTCCTCGTCCTCGCGCGCCAGGCGAAGGAGCTCGGCGTTGGTGAGGTCGGCCACCTGGCCGATGGCGCGCCCCGCCTGCGTCACGCGCCGCAGCAGCCGCAGCCGCTCCACGTCCGCGTCGCTGTACAGCCGCTGCCCGGCGCCGTCGCGGCGCGGCGGGGAGACGGCGGTGTAGCGCTTCTCCCACGCGCGCAGCACGTCCGGGCTCAGCCCCGTGCGCTCGCTCACCACCCGGATCGGGTGTCTCGGCTCCTGGTCGGTTGAATCGTTCGACATGACCAAACGGTACTACCTCTGTACAAGGTTTGTCAACGGTTGGGCTGGACGTGGATTGTACAGGGAGGTGGATGACGTTGGCGGACATCGGTTTCTACGCCGATGCATCCGGGGGCGGATCTGTCTCCGTACCCTCCTGTGCTTGGACAAACATTGGACAAGCGACGCGGCGGATCGCTGACGAGGGGCGATCCGGGCGAAAGGGAGAGCGGCTGTCCAGCCGGTGTCCAGGGGAGATGCCCCGGGCTGGCGAGGGGCCGGCGGACGACGACCACCAACGGGAGATACGAAGATGCGCATCAAGACGACGATCGCGGCGGTGCTGGGCTTTGTGCTGATGACGGGCGGGACGGCGGGGGCGCAGCACCACGGCGGCGCCCCGGCGGGCGACCTGGTGCAGGTGGCGACTCAGGCGGGCTCGTTCAAGACGCTGCTGGCGGCGGCGCAGGCGGCGGGGCTGGTGGAGACGCTCAAGGGCTCGGGCCCCCTGACCGTCTTCGCGCCGACGGACGAGGCGTTCGCCAAGCTCCCGGCCGGGACGGTGGAGCGCCTTCTCCAGAACCCGGATCAGCTGCGGGCCATCCTGGCCTACCACGTGGTGCCGGGGAAGGTGACCGCCGCGCAGGTGGTGCGGATGCAGGCCGCCAACACCGTGCAGGGCGCGCCCATCCGCGTCACCACCAGCGGGCGGACGGTGATGATCAACGACGCCACCGTGCTCACCCCCAACGTGATGGCCAGCAACGGCATCATCCACGTGATCGACACCGTCCTGATGCCGCCGGCGATGTAGTCCGCGCGGGAGCGGATCCGGTGAACGAGACGGGCCCCGCGGAAGATCCGCGGGGCCCGTCGTTTCTTCAGCTCCGCCCGCCGCGGATCAGGGGCATGCGGGGCAGAGATTGCCCTTGACGCAGTACGGCTTGACGCCGCAGCTGCACTGCACGTAGCCGGGGGAGCAGGCGAGCGCGTCCTGGGCCTCGGCCGGGCTCGCCTTCACCTGCGCCACGCCGAAGCCCATGGACGCGCACACCGCGATGCCGAAGACCGCCTGTAGCTTCCGCCTGAAGGTCTGGCTCATGCGACTTCCTCCGTGACAAGAGGGGAGTGGCGACGACAGGATGCCGTAACTGCCACGTCTCAATCTACGCGATGCCACCGAGCCGGGCAATCTGTCGGGAACGCGCCGGGCTGATCGTGAGACGCCGCGCGTGGGGAGTGGGAGGCGAGGGAAAGTGCGTGATGGATCGTCCGTCGCGCGCGGCGTCCCCGTGGAGCGGGGAGGAACGACGAGGAATTTGCGAAACCGGCCGCAAACGTTATTTTGGGATCCATCTCCAGCGACCGCCGCGGCCGGCCCGGGCGGCGCCGGTTGGCCTTCCCGGCCGCCGGGCGCTAGCTTTTCGAGGACGCGCCAGCCCGGAACGGGCGCGCCCTCCGCCCCCGTCTCCCGGGGCGGTTTTTGTTTGCCCGACGCTCCACTCCACCCGATCGTCCCATGAAGTCTTTCCTGCTGTACCCGGCGCTCGTGGGGATCCCACTCGCCGGCCTCCTCGGAATCCTGCACGCGGGGAGCCGCCTGGAGGCGCCCGCGTCCATCGGCGGGAGCTGGCGGCTGGACGCGCCCTCGCCCCCGGGCGAGATCGTCATCTCCCAGTCCGGCGTGCACCTGGCGGTGGAGATGGACGGCGTGCGGATGCGCGGCGAGATCCGCGGCGACTCGCTGGTCGCCCTGGCGCCGCCGGCGGGGAACACGCCGCGCGCCATTCCCTGCGGCACCGGCCTCGGCCGCGAGCTGCGCGCGCGCGTCGACCGCGAGGCGGACCCGCACCGGCTGACCGGCACCGTCGGCGTCCCCGGACGCGAGGACTGCCCGCGGACCGCCGTCTCCGCCGTCCGCGTCCCCGCGGAGACGCGCCGAGGGGGGCACTGATGCCGAACCTCCTTCTCCTCCTGGTGCAGATCGGCGTGGTGGTGGTGGCCGCGCGGATGGTGGGCGTCCTCTTCCGGCGCATCCACCAGCCGCAGGTGATGGGCGAGATGGTGGCGGGGATCCTCCTGGGGCCGTCGCTGCTGGGGTGGGCGGCGCCGGCCGCGTCGGCGTGGCTCTTTCCGCCGGCCAGCCTGGGGTTCCTCAACTCGCTGTCGCAGATCGGCCTGCTGGTGTTCATGTTCCTGGTGGGGCTGGAGCTGAACCCCCGCCTGCTGCGCGAGAAGCGGCACGCCGCCGTGGTCATCAGCCACGCCAGCATCGTCGTCCCGTTCATGCTGGGCGCGGTGCTCTCGCTCTTCCTGTACCCGCGGCTCTCGGACGACTCGGTGGGCTTCACCGGCTTCGCGCTCTTCATGGGCGCGGCCATGAGCGTCACCGCCTTTCCCGTGCTGGCCCGCATCCTCACCGAGCGCGACCTGCTGCGCACCCGCGTGGGCGCCGTCACCATCGCCTGCGCGGCGGTGGACGACGTGACGGCGTGGTGCATCCTGGCCGGGGTGGTGGCGCTGGTGCGCGCCACGGGCGGCGACGCCGGGCTCCCCGTCTGGGCCACGCTGGGCGGATCGGCCGCCTTCGTCCTGCTGATGCTCTTTCCCGGGCGGATGCTGCTGGCCGGGCTGGAGCGGCGCTTCCAGCGGCGGGGCGACACCGTCACCCAGGACATGCTGGCCGTCATCCTCCTGGTGGCGCTGGCCTCCGCCTGGGCCACCGAGTGGCTGGGGATCCACGCCCTCTTCGGCGCCTTCCTGGCCGGCGCGGTGATGCCCAAGAACGACCTCTTCGTCCACGCGCTCACCGAGAAGCTGGAGGACGTCACCGTGGTCCTCCTCCTCCCGCTCTTCTTCGCCTTCACGGGCTTGCGGACGCGGATCGGGCTGGTGGAGGGGGCGGAGATGTGGATGTTCTGCGGGCTGATCGTCCTGGTGGCGGTGGCGGGGAAGTGGGGCGGGTCGTCGCTGGCGGCGCGGGCCACGGGAATGCCCTGGCGCGAGGCGGGGGCGCTGGGGGTGCTGATGAACACCCGCGGGCTGATGGAGCTGGTGATCCTCAACATCGGCCTGGACATCGGGGTGATCTCGCCCGCGCTCTTCGCCATGATGGTGATGATGGCGCTGATCACCACCTTCATGACCTCGCCGCTCCTGGAGCTGATCTACCCCCCGCGTCTGATCCGCGAGGCGGACGACCAGGCGGCGAGGGCGGAGCCCGGGCGGGTGCGGGTCGCCGTCTGACGGCGGGGGCCCCACTCGCCCACGGTTGACATATCTCCAATCAGGGAGATAGTTTTACACGCTTGTGCGCACCCTTTGTCCAGGGGTGCGCACAGCGCTTCGTATCCCCTTTCAGAACACAGGTTTCCGGCCGCCGTCCGGGCGTCCGCGCCGCAACCCCGCAGAGAACGCATGGCCTCGCCCTCCGCCGTCCGCGAACGCTCCCGCACCTCCGTCGATCCCGACGACGCCGTAAGCCTGCGCGCCGCCGAGCTGGCCGACTGGGCGCGCCGGAACGCGCGGCTCATCCTGGGCCTCGCCGTGGCGGCGCTCCTGGCCGCCGGCGCGTTCCTGTACTACCAGTTCGACCAGAACAGCCGCGCCGAGCGCGCCTCCAGCGAGTTCCTGGGGCTCCAGGCCCGGCTCCAGACGGCCGACTCCACCGCGGCCACGCGGGAGCTGGAGGCCTTCGCGCGCAAGTTCCCGGGCTCGGTGGAGGCCGCCGAGGCGCGGCTGCAGCTGGGGATGAACCACCTGCGCGCCGGGCAGCCCAAGAAGGCCATCGCCGAGCTGCGCCCGGTGGCCGAGGGCGGCACGCCCATGGCCTTCCAGGCCACCTCGCTCCTGGCCGCCGCCCAGGCCGCCGACGGCCAGCGCGACCAGGCCATCCGCACCTACGTCGACGCCGCCGAGGACACCGACCTGGCCTACCAGAAGCAGGAGGTGCTGCAGCAGGCCGCCGTCCTCCGCGAGGGCGCGGGCGACTGGAAGGGCGCGCTGGAGCTGTACCGCCAGATCCTGGAGACCACCGAGGAGGGCTCGATGGAGCGCGGGATCGTGGAGCTGCGCATCGCCGAGGCCGAGGCCCACGTGGCCGCCGCCCCGGCCGCGGCCGCCAAGCAGTGATCGTTCTTTTGGGACAGGGGCCGGCCGCGGCGCGCCGCCCATGATGGCGGCGGCCGCGCTGGCCCTCCTCGAGATCCCCTATCCCCGGATCGACCCCGTCGCGCTGGACCTCCCCGGTCCGCTGGACGTGCGGTGGTACGGCCTGGGATACCTGGCGGCGTTCGCCGTCGGCTTCCTGATCCTGCGCCGGCTGGCGCGCTCCGGCTTCTTCCGCGTGGACCCCGACACCGTCGGCGACCTGATCTTCGCGCTGGTGCTGGGCGTGATCCTGGGCGGGCGGATCGGCTACATCCTCTTCTACGACTTCGCCTCGTTCGCCGCCAACCCGGCGCGGATCATCCGCATCTGGGAGGGCGGGCTGTCGTTCCACGGGGGGATGCTGGGGGCGCTGGCGGCGGGGCTCTACTACGCCCGGCAGCAGAAGGCGGCGTTCCTGAACGTGGGCGACTCGCTCGCCTTCGGCGTGACGCCGGGGATCTTCGCGGTGCGGGTGGCCAACTTCGTCAACGGCGAGCTGTTCGGCCGCGTGGCGGGGCCCGGGGTGCCCTGGGCCATGCGCTTTCCCACCGACCCCGCGGCCGCGGAGCCGCTGGGGGTGGCGGGGCGGATGACGATGCGCGAGCGGGAGCTGGCCATCGAGAGCGCGTACGAGTCCGGCCGCTGGGACGCGGTGAGCCAGCAGGTGCCGCTCCGCCATCCGTCGCAGCTGTACGAGGCGCTGGGCGAGGGGCTGCTCGCGGGGCTCATCCTCTGGGCGGTCTACCGCTGGCACCGCGGGCGCGGCGTCCTCTGGGGCGACGGGGCGTACGGCGGGCTCTTCCTGATCTGCTACGGCGTCTTCCGCTCCATCATCGAGCTCTTCCGCCAGCCGGACGCGCAGTTCCGCGACGCGGCGGACGACTTGGGGACCGTCCTGGGCCCGCTCACCATGGGCCAGACGCTCTCCCTGCTGATGGTGGTCGCCGGCCTCGTCTTCCTGGTCCGCGGGATCCGCGCCCCGCGCCCCGTCCCGACGCCCCCTCCCCCTCCGGCCCCCCGCGCCGACGCGGGCGGCAAGGCCAGGACGAAGAAGGCCAAGGCGTAGGCTCGCCGTTCGGTCAACGCCCGCGCGCGGCGCCCGCCCTCGCGCGGATGGGTGAACCCACCCGCCAGAACCACGGAAAGCCTCGCCAGCGCTCGGTGCGCGGAGATGTCGGCGCGGCGAGGCTTCGCTCCACCTCCGCGACGACGTCCGCACGAAGCCTCGCCGCACCAAGCCATGGTCCACATGGATGGTCGGCGAGGCTTCCGTCGTCTTGGCGGGCGTGTTCACGCGCCCGCGTGGGGGCCGGCGCCGCGTAGTACGTTCGGGGAATCGCGGACTCGGCGATGGATCGGGGGCCAGGCCCCGTCGCGTGGTATGGCGAACCCCGATCAACGCGCGCGGCGCCGAGCCCGCCGGGGAGAAGGGGGGCGCGCTCCAGGCCGGAACCTCCTGTTCTTCAGTGGGAGAGCGTTGCCCAGAGGGGACAGCCGGAGCCCGGTCCCGGCGAGGTGATCTGCTGGTGGGCGTAGGGGCTGGAAACCGAGAGATCAACGACGGAATTGGGTTTTACGTTGATCTTGGCGACACCACCTTCTGCCAACCCGCTGCTCGTCCCCGAGTAGCTCACACCGGCCGCAGTGACGAGCTCGTTGATCATTCCCGCCGAACGGTTCACCTTGACGGAGATGCAAGCGCGCGGCAACGGGTCATCGTCGTTCCACAGCTCTCTCCAGCCCCCGCCACCTACGGTTGGCGGATTGTACGGAAGGGTGCCGCCAAACGTGCGGGTCGATCCAGAGGCAATCCATCGCCCCACGCCCTCATCGAAGTTGTAGAGACCCCGGGTATCGGATACCTGTACCTCCCGGTTGCTGGGCCACGCGATGCCGACACCGCTGTCGCGGACCAGGCGAAGTGACCTTCCGCGCGTATCCACGGCGGCCATCTCAATCATCCCAAACGTCTCCAGCTGCTGCACCCCGCCGTCCCTCCCGACGGCCGTGTAATCGCCCGGCGCGGCGGCGACTTGCGCTGCATCCAGCGGATCGATGTACGTGGCGCGGACCGAAACGGGACCCTCAACGCCGCTCCCGTCCTCGGCCGTAAACGCGTTCGCCGGGATGGAGACGCGACCTTCGCGGGGGAGTCGGATCTCACCACCCACCTGGGCGTCGATCAAGGCCGGCCTCGCGCGCGGGATGAGCATGACGGACCGGGAAAGGGTCTGCCCGGGGCGTACGGGATAGATCACGCTGCCGCGCACGTAATCGCCGGCGACGATGGTCACGGCAAGCCGGTCCGTTGGCCGGAGTCCGCCAATGGAGAAACTGCCGTCTGTCGCCGTCGTGGTGCTCTGACCCGTGGGTGTATGCACGCCCGCTCCGGCGATCGGCGTGCCGTCAAGGCTGCTGATCGTCCCACCGATGCCGCCCGTTCCTGACGGACCCGGCATAGCCGGAGCGCATGCGGAGAGGAACAGCACGACAACGAGAAGCGCCAGCGAAGTGCTTCCGCGGCCGGACGTCCGGCGTGTCGGGCTGGCTGGACCTGCGTCTGCAGCTGGACTCATGATGACCTCCGTGATGATGACCAAGGAAGGACTGCACTGGAAGGAACTTCACGGGGGATCCCCCAGCGAGGAGTCCCGGCAATCCGCAGTCCGTGCTGCCACGCCAGCAGATATGCGGATTTCGCGCTTTGCCGGATGTCCGGGTGAAAGACGAATGGGACGCGAATGGGACAGATCGGGACATTTCTGAGTCACCAGGGCCGATTCCGACTCCACGCGGGTGCAGAAGAACTGCTTCTGCTCGATCTACCGCCCCACGGAGACGTGCCCGACCGACGGCGTCCACCCCATCTGCATCCCCCCCCATCGGCTGACGGCCGGCGGCCGGTTCGGGGCGATCTCGCCCGGCGCGGGTTGACGGGAACGGCCGTGCCCCGCCATCCTTCGCCGGGCGAATTCATTTGCCATCGCTATTGATAAACCACGAGCAGACGACGGCATGGGAGCGGGGCACCACCACGGGCATCACGGCCATCACCACGGACACTCCCACGGGCACTCCCACGGGCACGGGCACTCGCACGGGCACGGCCACTCGCACGGCGCGGGGGCCCGCAACCGCCGCCGGCTGACGCTGACGCTGGGGCTGGCCGCCGCGTACCTGGTGGCCGAGGTGGTGGGCGGGCTGCTGGCCAACTCGCTGGCGCTGCTGGCGGACGCCGGGCACATGCTCTCGGACGTGGGGGCGCTGGCGCTCTCGCTCTTCGCCATCTGGATCTCGCAGAAGCCGGCCACGCCGCGCCGCACCTACGGCTACTACCGCACCGAGATCCTGGCCGCGCTGGCCAACGCGGCCACCCTGATCGCCATCTCCCTCTACATCTTCTTCGAGGCCTACCACCGCCTCCGCGCGCCCGAGCCGGTGCAGGGGACGCTGGTGACGTGGATCGCCGTGGGCGGCCTGCTGGTGAACCTCTCGGGGCTCCTGATCCTGCACGGCGGCAAGGACGATTCGCTGAACCTGCGCGGCGCCTGGCTGCACCTGCTCACCGACGCGCTGGGGAGCGTGGGCGCCATCCTGGGCGGCGCGGCCATCTGGGCGTACGGCTGGTACTGGGCCGACCCGGCCGTCTCGGCGCTGATCGGCGTGCTGGTCGTCTACAGCGCGTGGGACCTGATGAAGGAGTCGGTCTCGGTGCTGCTGGAGGGGACGCCGGGGCACATCGACCTGGAGGCGCTGCGGGGGGCGATGCTGGAGGTGGACGGGGTGGAGGCGGTGCACGACCTGCACGTGTGGACCATCACCAGCGGGATGGAGGCCATGAGCGGCCACGTGGTCGCCGCCGGCCCCACCAACTGCCGCCCCTGGGACGAGATCCTGGCCGACCTTCACGGCCTGCTGCACGACCGCTTCGGCCTGGGCCACCTGACCATCCAGATCGAGCCGCGCGAGTTCAAGGAAGTGGGCTGCGTCCCCCTCGCCGGCTGCTGAGCGCCGCTCATCCTCCCCGCCGGCCGTTTGCGCGCACTGGCGGGATCGCGTAGATTCCGTCACCGCTCGCACACAATCCGCTCTCTTCGCGCACCGCGCCGCCCGTACGGCGACGCGGTGGATGCGAGCCGGCGCCGCGCGCTCCGCTCGGGACGCGCGTCTCTCATGATCCGACCTCGGGAGCCCACGCATGAAGCGCAAGCTGAAGATCGAGGAGCTGTCGGTGGAGTCGTTCGTGGCGTCGTCCGGCTCGGCGCGCGAGCGGGGGACCGTGGCCGCCTTCGGGAAGCCGCCGCGGCCGCCGACGGTCGTCGAGTTCACCTGCCTGGTGGACGACTGCCAGCCGACGTTCGTGTACTCGTGCCCCTACGACGTCTGCCCGGAGTAGACGCCGGCTCGATCCCATCCCACCCCAGCGGAGAGCACCGAAGATGAAGAGCAAGCTGAAGATCGAGGACCTGGCGGTCGATTCGTTCGTGGTGGCGGAGCAGCCGGCCGGCCCGCGCGGCACCGTGCGCGCCTTCGCCAAGCCCACGCAGCAGGCGACGCTCTGCCAGTGGACGTGCGTGCAGGACCAGTGTCAGCCCACGTTCGGCTATTCGTGCATCGAGACGGACTGCTGCCCCATCGAGACGCGCATCTGCTGACCCGCGCCGGTCCGATCCGCCGCGGCTGGCGCCGGGGGCGGACGATCCAGCGGGGGCGCGGGGCCATCGGGCTCCGCGCCCCCGCCTCGCATCCGCCGATCAGGCCCGCACCTGCCAGCCCGGCTGGACCGAGGTCTGGACCTCCCCCTGCTGCGACTGACCACCGGCGGCGGAACTTCCACTGGCGATCACTGGAGGTGTCGAGAGGCACGACGATCGGGCGCGGACCATCATCACGGTCCGCGCCCGATCTCCGTCATGGGCCGAACGGCTTCGAGCATCGTGCAGGGAGAACGGTTTTTCGTCCACACCGTAACTTGATAAGAATTTGATTAATGAGAATCAGGTCTCCTTGACCACCCTCCGGGATCGTATTTAACATTGCGACGCAAACTGTGGTTGTCAGGCCGCTCCACCTTCCGCTGTTCCGCTTCGACACACGTTTTTCGTTCCCCGGACCCGTACCGTCCGCCGCCGTGCCCCACGCCGGCAGCGGGCTCCCGATCTTCCAGCGCTGGCAGCGCCTGGGCTGTCCCTTTTCGTCCAGAATTTCCACTCAGGAGAGACCACGATGTCCAAGAAGATCCGCGCCCTCCTCCTCCTTTCCGGTGTCGGCGTGTCGCTGTCGGCCGCCGCCGTCGCGAACGCGAACGCCGGGTGGTACGTCGCCCGCCAGATCGGCGCGGGCGAAGGCGCCGAGTGGTTCGCGGCGGGCGCGGCCGGCTACGCGGGTGCCGAGGGCGGCGCGTGGGCCGGCGCCAAGCTGGGCGCCATGGTCGGCACGGCCGGCGGCCCCGTCGGGTCGGCGGTGGGCGGCGTGCTGGGCGCGGGGCTCGGCGCGCTCTGATCCGCTCCGGCGGATGACTTCCGGAGAGGGCCGGCGGGCCGCGGGCGCAAGCCGCGGGATCCCACCCGGTGCTGCCAGCGCCCCGCGGACCTCGGGCCCGCCGCCGCGCCGGCCCTCTCCCGCTTCGCGGACGCGCCCGTCCGGGGCGTCCGCTCCAGCAGCAGGACCCAATTCCACCCAGGGAGAACGACCATGAAGAAGACGAAGGCCGGGCTGATGCTGTTCGCCGCCGCCGCCGTGCTGGGCGGGGCCGTCGCCACCCCCCACGCGGGGTGGTACGTGGCGCGCAAGATCGGGGCGGGCGAGGGCGCCGAGTGGGCCGCCGCGGGCGCGGCGGGGTACGCGGGCGCGGAGGCCGGCGCCTGGGCCGGCGCCGAGCTGGGCGCCATGGTGGGAACCGCCGGGGGCCCGGTGGGCTCGTTCATCGGCGGGACGCTGGGCGCCGGGCTCGGTGCGCTCTAGGGCGCGTCCCGGGCTCGCACCCTTCCTGCTGGCCCTGCTGCTGATCGCGGCGGGGCTGGCGGCGGGATCGGCCATGCCGGTCCCGCCGCGTCCCGGGGCGGCGGCGGCCCACGCGGCACCGCCGCCGCCCCGGGAGGCTCCCGCGCTGGAGACGCTGGCCATCATCGCGGGAAGCAACTTCCGCGTGGGGGCGCTGCTCCTGGGGGGGGTGGCGTCGCTGGGCGCCATGGGGACGCTGCAGCTGCTGTGGATCGGGTTCGGGCTGGGGCGGCTGATGGGCGCGGCCGTGGGCACCGGGGTGCCGGCGGGGAAGGTGGCGCTGCTGGTGGCGCCGCACGCGGTGCTGGAGCTGGCGGCGTTCGCCGTGCTGGCGGCGCTGCAGTTCGAGGCGGCGGTCCTGGTGTACCGGAAGCTGCGCCACGACGACCTGGGCCTGGCGCCGGGGTACGCGGCCGCCGCGGCCCGGCAGGCCGCGCTGGGGCTGGCGATGATCGCGGCCGCCGCGCTGGTGGAAGTGTTCGTGACCGGGTCGCTGGCGGCCCGGATCCAGTAACGCACGAGAAGGGAAGCACACCGACATGGAAGCGACGCAGGACCTTCCGGGCGGGCTGGGGCGCCGCCTGGCCGCCCTCCCCACCGGCGACGTGGTCTTCCTGGGGATGGTGGTGATGGGCGTGCACCTGGCGCTGATGCTGCTGGCGCAGGTGCTCACCTTCCGCGCGATCGAGCCGTACATCCCCTCCGGGCTGGGCTCGGGGATCGCCGCCGGCTTCTACGGGAGCGCGTTCGTCAACGTGATGATGGAGGCGGTGGTGTTCTTCGCCGGGTGGATGTTCGCCACGGCGGCATCGGTGCTGCTGGAGGGGCGCGAGAACGCGCGGGCGCTCTTCGGGTGGATGGCGCTGGCGTACGCGCCCCTCCTCCTCTACTCGGCCTTCGCCTACGCGGTGCTCTTCCTGGCCGGCGGCGAGCCGTTCGCCGGGATGGCGGGCGCCGCCGACACGGCCGAGCTGCTGGCCGCCGCGCGCGACGGGCTGGACTCGGGCGTGTTCACCCTGCTGCGGGCCGTGCACTTCGCCGCGTACGCCGCGGCGCTGGGGCTGGCCGCCGAGGCGGTGCACCGGGTGTGCTCCCTTCCGCGCGCGCGGGCCTGGGCCGTGATGGGGGCCTACGCGGCCCTCCTGCTGGCGGTCAGCGTGCTCACGGGCCGGGCATGAGCGCGGCGGCGGGCACCCTGGCTCCCGCGGCGCTCCCCCTGGGGGTGGTGCTGGCGCACCTGGCGATGGGGCAGGTGCGGCTCCGCGCCGCGCTCCGCCGCCACCGCGCCGCGCCCGGCGGCGAGGGGGAGAAGGCGCGCGCCGCCGCGCGGTCGCTGCGCGCGGTGCCGGTGGCCGCGGTGCCGGCGTTCGTGCTGTGCGTGCACGCGGTGCTGGGGGGCGGCCGCGACCCCGGGACGGCGGGGGCGGCCGCGCTGGCGCTCTCCGTGGTGCTGCTGATGGTCTCCGCCTTTCTTCCCTTCTACCAGCTGCGGATGCGCACCACCCCGGGGGTGCGGCCGCGCGACGTGGCGGCGGCGATGGCGCGGGGGGCGGCCTTCCAGGCGGTGGTGTACGCGGTGGCCATCGGCGGGGCCTCGCTGTCGGTGGCGCTGGCGGCGCTCGCCTCGCCGGGGCTGCCGCCGGCGGCCAGGGCGCTGGTGGCGGGCGCCGGAGTGGCGGCGGGGATGGCGCTGGTCTTCGCCGGCTTTCCCTTCCTGGTGCGCGCGCTGCACCGGGGCGAACGGCTGGACGACCCCGCGCTCCGCGAGGGGCTGGCGCGGCTGGAGGCGGTGAGCGGGATGCGCCTGGGACCCATCTACCGCGTCCGCTCGCCGGAGGGGAGCGCGAACGCCATGGTGTCGGGGATCGTCCCCGGGGCGCGCTGGATCTTCGTCACCGACGCCTTCCTCCGCGGCGCCCGGCCCGACGAGGTGGTGGCGATCGTGGCGCACGAGCTGGCGCACCTGAAGCACCGCCATCTCCCGCGCAACCTTCTCCGCGGCCTTCCCGGGGCGGTGGGCGGCGGCCTGTTCATGCTGGGGGTGTGGAAGGCGCTGGCGTGGATGGGGACCGACCCCGGTCCGGTGGCCGTGGTGGTGGCCGCCATGACCGGCTGGCTCCTCCTCTCCCTCCTCTCCTCGCTTCCCGCGTCGCGGGCGCACGAGCACGAGGCCGACCGCACGGCGGCCGGGTGGGTGGGCGCGGAGACGTACGCCCGCGCGCTCACCCGCCTGTACGCGCTCAACCGCGCCCCGGAGGAGCTGGGCCCCGTGGAGCGCGTGCTCTCCACCCATCCCAGCCTCCGCAAGCGCCTGGACAGCCTGTGACCGGCCCGTCCGGCGGCTCGCCGGGAACGCGGGATCGGCGGCGGGCGAGCGGCGGCCCATTCCCGCGACCGCGGACCGGCGCGGAAGATCCGGATGGATCGACCCACGAGATCGGGCGCGGACCGTCACTGGTCCGCGCCCGATCCGCATCTCCATTCCACAACCTGGATCGCCCGCTAGGAACGGCGCTCGGACCGTGATCGATCGAACGCCACGCAGGCGCGGACGTCCTCGGCTTCCAGGTACGGGAAGTCGGCCAGGATCCCGGCCTCCGTCATCCCCGCGTCCAGCGATCCGAGCACGTCGTCCACGGTGATGCGCATCCCGCGATCACGGGTTTCCGCTCCGCCTGCCGGGGTCGATGGTGATGCGCCCACGGACACGCGTCACGAAGCCTCCCGGGGTCGACGATCCGCTCAAGGCAGCGGGATCTGGTCGCGGATGAGGAGGAGGATGGCGGAGTGGGGGACGATCAGGTACTTGCTGCCGTCGATCTCCACCTCCACGGCGGTGCTGCGGAGGAAGATGGCGAAGTCGCCCTTGCCGGCCTGCAGGGGGACGTAGCGCATTCCGGTGCGGGTGCCGCCGGACCAGGGCTCGCCGTCGGTGAGGGGCTCGGCGGTGGGGTAGCCGGGGCCCACGTTGACCACGTAGCCGCCCATGGCGGGCTCATTTTCCCGGACGCCGGCGGGAAGGAGCAGGCCGGACGGGGTCTTGGAGTTCTCTTCCTCGGGCTTGATGAGGACCTTGTCCCCAACGACGATCACTTCGCGGCTCATCAGGCTTTCCAGCGTGAACATGGGTGGGTTCGGGCGCGTTGGACGGGGCGGGGATGCCGAACACGATAATCGCGGGAGGCCGAAAGCGCACGGCTCGTCCACGCGCCCTGCTACACCGATCGCGGCGGCGGGTGCGTGGGAGATCGCGATCGAGCGGTTCCGGACGCTGCGCGGTGGACGAAGGTCACATGAGGCCCGCCGGGATGAGAAGCGGACCAGGCTCCCCTCTCCTACCCATTCCTCCACGGACGGAGGCGTCAGTCGCCGTCCGTGATTTCGTCACGCATTGCGCTCTGGCGAGGCTTTCCGTCGTCGTAGCGGGTGTGTTTACGCACCCGTTCGCTGGCGGCGGCGCGCGCGGTGGTCGGCGGATCCCGCGGGGATCGCGGGCTGGCCGCGCGGCGATCCCCATCGCCCCGCCGCCGCGCCAGGCATCGTCCTCAACGGGCGGAAATCGCATCGTCCACGCACCGTCGCACCTTCGCGCTCTCGCACCTTCGCACTTCCGTACCTCACCCGCGGTCCCGCCCTTGCACCCGCGCCTCGGATCGTCTTTCCCGCGCGCGGGCGACCTGATATGTTCGCGCGTAGCCGTCGCGGGCGCGAAACAGCCGGCGGCGTGGCTCTGGTCTACGGATGGATATCGAGAGGGAGAACGGAATGAGCGACAGCTTTGGGGCACGCTCGACTCTGCGGGTCGGCGAGAAAGAATATGCCATCTGGCGGCTGGACGCGGCCGGCGACGTGAGCCGCCTGCCGTACTCCCTGCGCATCCTGCTGGAGAACCTGCTGCGCACCGAGGACGGCGTCACCGTCACCCGCGACGACATCGAGGCGCTGGCGAAGTGGGACCCCAGGAACCCGCCCGACCGCGAGATCGCCTACTCGCCGGCGCGCGTGGTGCTGCAGGACTTCACCGGCGTCCCCTGCGTGGTGGACCTGGCCGCCATGCGCGACGCCATGGCCAAGCTCGGCGGCGACCCCTCCAAGATCAACCCGCTGCAGCCGGTGGAACTGGTCATCGACCACTCCATCCAGGTGGACGCCTTCGGGAGCGCCGAGGCGTTCGAGCAGAACGTGGAGCTGGACTACCAGCGCAACGCCGAGCGCTACGCCTTCCTCCGCTGGGGGCAGCAGGCGTTCCAGAACTTCAACGTGGTGCCCCCCAACACGGGGATCGTGCACCAGGTGAACCTGGAGTACCTCTCGCGCGTGGTCTTCTCCACCGACGAGACGCCGGGCGGCGAGGGGCTTCCGCTGGCCTACCCCGACACCTGCGTGGGCACCGACTCCCACACCCCCATGGTCAACGGCCTGGGAATCCTGGCGTGGGGCGTGGGCGGGATCGAGGCCGAGGCCGCCATGCTGGGGCAGCCCATCTCCATGCTGATCCCCGAGGTCATCGGCTTCCGCCTGGAGGGGCAGCTCCCCGAGGGCGCCACCGCCACCGACCTGGTGCTCACCGTCACCGAGCTCCTGCGCAAGAAGGGCGTCGTCGGCAAGTTCGTGGAGTTCTACGGCCCCGGCATCGCCAGCCTGGCGCTGGCGGACCGCGCCACCATCGGCAACATGAGCCCGGAGTACGGCGCCACCTGCGCCATCTTCCCCCCGGACCAGGTGACGCTGGACTACCTGCGCTTCACCGGCCGCCCCGAGGAGCGCATCGCGCTGGTCGAGGCGTACATGAAGGAGCAGGGGCTCTTCCACACGCCCGACGCGCCGGAGCCCGTCTTCACCGACACGCTCACGCTGGACCTGAACACGGTGCAGCCCAGCGTCTCCGGCCCGCGCCGCCCGCAGGACCGCATCAACCTGAGCGACGTCAAGAAGGCCTTCCGCGACCAGCTCCCCTCGCTGATGCCCAAGGCGCCCGCCAGGGCCGCGCCGGCGAAGGACGACGCCGAGAAGGCGGGCGGCGGATTCTGGGGCGAGGGATCGGGGTCGGCCGACGCGTCGCAGGCGGCGGCGGAAGCGTCGCCGCAGGGGGAGGGGAGCAGCATCGACCACGGGTCGGTGGTGATCGCGGCCATCACCAGCTGCACCAACACCTCCAACCCGTCGGTGATGATCGCCGCCGGTCTGCTGGCCAAGAAGGCGGTGGAGCACGGCCTCACCCGCAAGCCGTGGGTGAAGACGTCGCTGGCCCCCGGCTCCAAGGTGGTCACCGAGTACTACGAGAAGACGGGGCTGCAGCCCTTCCTGGACCAGCTGGGCTTCCAGACGGTGGGCTACGGCTGCACCACCTGCATCGGCAACTCGGGGCCGCTCCCGGAAGAGATCTCGCACGAGATCCAGGAGCGCGGGCTGGTGGCGTGCTCGGTCCTCTCGGGGAACCGCAACTTCGAGGGGCGCATCAACTCGGACGTGCGCGCCAACTTCCTGATGTCGCCCCCGCTGGTGGTGGCCTTCGCCATCGCCGGGCGGATCGACTGGGACCCGTACAACGAGCCCATCGGCGAGGGGGCGGACGGGCGCTCGGTGTTCCTCAAGGACATCTGGCCCACCTCCAACGAAGTGGCGTCGGCCATCCAGAGCGGGATCGAGTCGGAGATGTACCGCCGCAGCTACGCGGGCGTCTTCGAGGGCGACGAGCGCTGGAAGTCGATGCCGATCCCCGCGGGCGACCGCTTCCAGTGGGAGGGCGACTCCACCTACGTCCGCCAGCCGCCGTACTTCGAGGGGATGAGCCGGGAGGCGCCCACCACCACCGCCGAGATCCGCGGGGCGCGGGCCATCGCCCTCCTGGGCGACTCGGTGACCACCGACCACATCTCGCCGGCCGGGAGCATCAAGAAGGACTCGCCGGCGGGGCGGTACCTGGTGGAGCACGGGGTGGAGCCGCGCGACTTCAACAGCTACGGCGCGCGGCGCGGCAACCACGAGACGATGGTGCGCGGCACCTTCGCCAACGTGCGCATCCGCAACCAGCTGGCGCCGGGGACCGAGGGCGGGTGGACCACGTACTTCCCCGAGGACGAGGTCACCACCATCTACGACGCCGCCATGCGCTACCAGCAGGACGGCACGCCGCTGGTGGTGCTGGCCGGCAAGGAGTACGGATCCGGCTCCAGCCGCGACTGGGCGGCCAAGGGCCCGTACCTGCAGGGGATCAAGGCGGTGGTGGCCGAGAGCTACGAGCGCATCCACCGCTCCAACCTGGTGGGGATGGGGATCCTCCCGCTGCAGTTCCTGGCGGGGGAGAGCGTGGAGTCGCTGGGGCTCACCGGCCGCGAGAGCTTCGACATCGAGGGGCTGCCGGCGATGCTGGACAGCGGCTTCGGCGCGGGGCGCGAGGTGACGGTGCGGGCCCGCGGCGAGGACGGCGCGGAGAAGGCCTTCCGCGCGCTGGTGCGCATCGACACGCCGCAGGAGGTGCTGTACTACCGCCACGGCGGGATCCTGCAGTACGTGCTGCGCCAGCTGCTGGGCGGCCGCGACCGGCCCGAGCCGGTGGCCGGCGGCGTCCCCAGCGGCGCCGTCACCCACGGCGGCGACCACGACGCCAAGGTCCACGAGGGCTCGCGCGAGAGCTTCCCCGCCAGCGATCCGCCGGCGTATTGACGGCGGGTGCGGAGGTGCGGAGGTGCGAGGGTGCGAAGGTGGCCCTCTCGCGCTGACGGGATGATGGAGATGGCGATCGGGGTGCGAGGGAGATTCCCTCGCACCCCGATTCGCGCTGACAGCGGCCTCCCGTTGCGTGGCGGAGGATTTCTAAATCAGATCTTCTGATGCCACGCAGCCGCCGTTATCCTGAGCTTTGTGATGTCGGCTCGACGTCTACACGAGATCGCGGTCTGTGGGATGGAATCAGGTCGATTCCTGTTTCTGGCCGTTCGCCAGGGCCTCGGCCAGCAACTGCTCCGCCTCCCCGGCCTGCATTCTGATGGCCTCCGAGATGGAGGAGCCCCCTGACGCCAGTGCCGCCTGCATGGCGGTCTGGGCCTGCTGCAGGTTCGCGTATACGGCGCCCAAATCGGTTATCGCGTGTGCCTCGACCAGACGTTGCCTGGCCTGCGTCAGGCTTTCCACCCCGTTTTCGAGCTCCGGAGTAATAGCCCCTATCTCCGCGAGATCCTCGAAGACGGTCATCATCTGGTCGATCGCATTCTGGCAGGCGGTGATCTCCTGATCAAGGATGGAGGCGGGGACGTTTCCGCCTGGCGCGCCAGCGTTCGGGCTTCCAGCCGCTCCGCCGGAGCCGGGGTCCCCGGCCGGCTGGCCCTGCCGCGGGGTGGTGCCGGCGACATGCTGTGGGTTTTCAGCCACGGAATCGCTTTCGGAATGGGACATGAGCGGGGATGCTCCATGAAAAGAGTTCATCTGGTCGGACGGGGGCACGGAGCCATGCACGATAGGCAGGCGAGTCATGGACCGCAACACGATTTCCGGCGTCCATCCCGCTTTCCCGATCCCCATCCGTTCCCGCCCCTCGCCGTCCGACGCGGGAGGGCGTTATCTTCGCATGGGAGCCGGGGGGCCGGCGCACCTTCGCACCCTCGCACCTTCGCACCTCTTCTTGGAGGCAGGCCGATTCCCGACAGCGTCCGCATGGGCCCGGGGCCCGAGTTCGACCTGATCCGCCGGTTCGTGGCGCGCGGCGCGCCGGAGAGGCGCGCGGACGTGCGCGTGGGGCCGGGCGACGACTGCGCGGTGGTCGCCGGCGACGGGATCGCGCTCTCCACCGACATGTCGGTGGAGGGGGTGCACTTCCGCCGCGACTGGCTGGACTTCGGCGAGATCGGCGCGCGGGCGGTGGCGGCGGCGCTCTCGGACCTGGCGGCGGTGGCGGCGCGCCCCATCGGCGTCCTGGTCTCGCTCGCCATGCCGGCCGAGGACGCGGGCGGCCACGCGGAGGCGCTGATGGGCGGCATCCGGCGCGTGGCGGAGCACGTGGGCGCGGTGATCCTCGGCGGCGACCTGGCGCGCTCGCCGGGGCCGGTGGTGGTGGACGTCACCGTGGTCGGCGAGTGCCCGCGTCCCGTCCTTCGCGCCGGGGCGCATCCGGGCGACGAGGTGTGGGTGACGGGGGAGCTCGGCGCGGCCGCGGCGTTCGTGCAGCAGCGGACGGGCGGGGGAGAGGGGGACCCGGAGGCGCGGGCGCGGTTCGCGTCGCCGGAGCCGCGGGTGCGGGAGGCGCTCTGGCTGGCCGAGCGCGGCCTGCCCACGGCGATGATCGACCTCTCGGACGGGCTGGCGGGGGACGCGGCGCACCTCTCCGCCGCCAGCGGCGTGGCGGTGATGCTGATCCCCGAGCTGATCCCCATCCACCCGGCCGTGCATCGCCACGCCGCCTCGCCGGAGGCGGCGCTGCGGCTGGCGCTGACGGGGGGCGAGGACTACGAGCTGTGCTTCACGGCGCCGGTGGGCTCCATCACCCCGCACCTGCGCGACTTCGACCAGGCGTTCGGGCTCCGGCTCTCCAGCGTGGGGCGGCTGGGGGGCGGCGACGGGGTGTGGTGGGTGGACGCGGAGGGGCACCGCAGCCCGCTGGGGCTGCAAGGATACCAGCACTTCGGCGGGGAGGAGCCGTGATCCGCACCCTGTGGACGGCGCTGATGACCACGCTGGCGACCCTGTACTGGGGGCCGGTGATCCTCTTCCAGGCGCTCCGCGGCCGCAAGGACGGCGACTGGTACGTGTACGCCACGCAGAGCTGGACGCGCGCGGTGATGCGCGCCAGCGGGTGCCGCGTGGTGATCCACGGCGCGGAGCACGTCCGGCCGGGGGTGCCGCAGGTGATCGCCTCCAACCACGCCTCGTGGTTCGACGTGTTCGCCATCGCCTCCACGCTCCACGTGCCGTACCACTTCGTCGCCAAGAAGGAGCTGCTCAAGATCCCGCTCTTCGGGCCGGCGATGGCGGCGGCGGGGCACGTGATCATCGACCGCTCCAACCGCGAGCGGGCCATGGAGAGCCTGCGCGAGGCGGGGGAGCGCATCCGCCACACGCCGGCGGCCGTGGTGATCTTTCCCGAGGGGACGCGCTCGCGCACGGGGCGGCTGATGCCGTTCAAGAAGGGGGCGTTCCTCCTGGCGGCCGAGTCGGGGGTGGCCATCGTCCCGGCGGCGGTGACGGGGAGCTTCGGGATCATGCCGCCGGGGTCGCCGCGCATCCGCCCCAACACCATCCACGTGCGCTACCTGGAGCCCATCCCCGCCGACGAGGTGGCCGCCGCCGGCGTCCGCGGCGTGGAGCCGCTGATGGAGCGCGTCCACGCCGCCATCGCCGCCGCCCTCGCCGAGGACGAGGCGCTCCCCGCCGCTGCCGCCGGCCGCGCGCTCCGCCCCGTCGCCTCGCGCCGCGACGACCGGGAGACGGACCTGTAGGCGGATTAGGGGATCAGGTCGATCGGCGGATCGCTGTACCGAATTCCGCGATTCGATGTGCATTCCACCGCTCGCGGAATGTCATCCTGGAGGAGCCTGAACGACTGAAGGATCCGCAGCTTTGGCTGCGGGGAAGCCGAGTTTGTCGCGGGGCCGGCTTTCGATCCTTCGGCCTGCGGAAGCTTGCGAGGGCGTCGGTCTCCGCGTGGCCCTCACGATGACGATCTCGGGAGATGCATGGCTGTGAGGTGGAGCCCGGGATCGGGATCGGCGGATCGGATGCGAAAAAGACGAAGGGCGGACCGCGATCGGGTCCGCCCTTCGTCGTCCATCACCCCGCCGATCCGTGGATCAGACGGCGGCGAGCTCCACCTGGATCACCTTCTTCTCGTGCTTGTCGTGCTTCTTCCCGTGGCCATGAGCGGGGCCGATGTCCTCCTCGCCGCCGGGGTAGACGAAGGAGTCGCGCGGGGCGTAGAACGAGGAGCCCTCCACCACCTGCAGCGGCGAGGCGGGGCGCAGCGCGTACACGGGGTGCGTGGGGTCCACGAAGTCGATGGAGATCACGCGGAACCGGCTCACCAGGTGCCCGATGTACGGGTAGTTGCCGCTCACCAGGCGGTCGCCCACGCGGGTGATGTAGCGCAGGTGCCCGGCCAGGAAGAAGTCCGCCGCGTCCCCCACCTCGGCGCGGGTGCGGATGATCGGCCGGCCGTCCACGAACGTCGTCGCGGTGGCGATGCCGCCCTCCACCTCCAGGGTGGTGCTCCCCGGCGTGGCCGGCACGCCGCGCTCGCGGGCGTACTGGCGGACGGTCTCGGACGAGTTGAAGTAGTGGGTGAAGAAGCGGCCCGGCGTCACGCCGTCCGGCGCCTCGTGGCCGGCCACGTCCAGCCCCAGGTACGTCAGCGAGTAGGCACCGAAGCCGGTGGTCTGCTCGGCGGTGTCGACGACGTACTGGTTCATGTAGATGGCGCGGTTCTCCGCCGGCTCCAGGGCGCCGGGAAGGAGGCGCGCGGCCGCCTCCGGGTCGGCCGGGATCCAGCTCGTGTACAGCATGCGGCTGTCGGTCACCATCTGCGGGGCGGCAAGCTTGCTCGACATGGTCGGATGATCCTGTATGTGGTTCGTGGATGGCGCCGCCGGATGGTCCGGCCGGCGCCGTCGTTCGTCGTTGCATCGGTGCGCCGGGCGATCCTCCGCCCTCGCTGCACGCCGCCCTTCTTCGCACCTCGCGGGCCCGCCCTTGCCCCCGCCGTGCCGGCCGCGGCTAAGCCGGTGCCGCGTTTCGACATGCGTCCGCAGGTGGATCGGTGGCGTGAGGCACGGATGGTACGGCGAATTGGGACGCGCGGGAGACAGGTGGGACCAGGTTGCCTCAGCGGTGCGGACGGCGGTGCGTGGAATGGCGCCGAGAGGATGGATCGCGATGCCGATCCCCATTCGCTGGGTCGGGATGCGGAGCCGATCTTGCACGCCCGGGCGGAAATCGGAGGGGACGCCAAGAGGGAGGACGGCGATGGTTCCGTTTTCGTCCGCGGGCGAGGGGCCGCGCTTTCGTGACCGGCGGCACGCGGGGCAGCGGCTGGCGGCGCGGCTGCGCGTCTACGCCGGGCGGCCCGGGCTGCTGGTGCTGGCGCTTCCGCGCGGCGGGGTGCCCGTGGGCTACGAGGTGGCGCGCGCGCTGGGGGCGCCGCTGGACGTCTTCCTGGTGCGCAAGCTGGGCGTTCCCGGCCACGAGGAGCTGGCGATGGGCGCCATCGCCTCCGGCGGCGTGCGGGTGCTGAACGACCACGTCGTCCGCCAGCTGCGCGTGCCGCCGGAGGTGATCGGCCGCGTGGCGGAGGCGGAGGGGCGCGAGCTGGCGCGGCGCGAGGAGGCGTACCGCGCCGGCCGCCCCGCGCCCCGCGTGGAGGGACGCGACGTGATCCTGGTGGACGACGGCCTCGCCACGGGCGCCACCATGCGCGCCGCCGCCGCCGCCATCCGCGCGCAGCGGCCGCGGCGGCTGATCGTGGCCGTTCCCGTGGCCGCGCGCGAGACGTGCCTCGATTTCCGCGCCGCCAACGAGTGCGACGAGATCGTCTGCGACGTCACCCCCGATCCCTTCTACGCCGTCGGCATGGCGTACGACGACTTCGGGCAGACCACGGACGACGAGGTGCGCGAGCTCCTGGCGCTCTCCGCCGCCGAGCGGGCCGGAGCGGCCGCGGTGGATCGGGAGGCGGAAGATGCGGATCGGGCGGAGTGGGTGGGGGACGATGGCGATCCATCGACCCGGGACGCGGCGGAGGGGACGGGGGGCGACCGGCTGGTGCGCGTGCCGGCGGGGCGGGGGATCTCGCTCGAGGGCAGCCTGGAGGTGCCGCCGCTGGCGCGCGGCGTCGTCCTCTTCGCGCACGGGAGCGGGAGCAGCCGCCACAGCGCGCGCAACCGCGCCGTGGCCGCCGAGCTGCGCCGCGCCGGCCTGGGCACGCTGCTGATGGACCTGCTGACGGCGGAGGAGGAGCGGGCCGAAGCGCGGACGGGGCACCTGCGCTTCGACATCGGCCTGCTGGCGGACCGGCTGGCGGCGGCCATCGACTGGCTGGGGAGCGACCGGGCCACGCGCGGGCTCCCGATCGGCCTGTTCGGCGCCAGCACGGGAGGCGGGGCGGCGCTGGCGGCGGCGGCGCGGCGGCCGGACGCGGTGGGCGCCGTGGTCTCGCGCGGCGGGCGCCCGGACCTGGCGGGCGACGCGCTCCCGCACGTCCGCGCCCCCACGCTCCTCATCGTCGGCGGCCGCGACGAGCCGGTGATCCCCCTCAACGAGCAGGCGCACGCGGCCCTCGCCTGCGAGAAGCGCCTGGAGATCGTCCCCGGCGCCACGCACCTCTTCGAGGAGCCGGGCACGCTGGAGCGGGTCGCGGCGCTCGCATCCGCGTGGTTCGTCCGACATCTGCGCTGACAAAGTGCGAAGGTGCGAAGGTGCGATCGGGATCGGGATCGGGGAATCGGGGGATCGGGAGATCGGGAGATCGGGAGATCGGGAGATCGGGAGATCGGGAGATCGGGAGATCGGGAGATCGAGTTCCGGATCTACATTCAACGGTGCTACCTGATCTACATCAACCCGTGCATCCCATTTTGTCATGCTGTGGCCGGCGACGCCGAACCCTTTCGCCGTCACAAGCTTCCGCAGGCCGAAGGATCTATAGCCGGCCGAGCGACAGACTTGGCCTTTCGCGGCCGGGGCCCTGGATCCCTCAGCCGCGTGCGCGCGACACGCGGACGCTTCCGATGCGGGTGATGCGCATCTCCCGTCAGATCGCGGGTTCTCGCGCGTTCTCCCCCTATCGGCGGGATCCGCCGGGTCGATCGTCGTCTTCCCCTCCACGGAGCACGTGCATGCCGCTCTTCTCGTCCGTCCGCCGCCTTCGCGCGGCATCCATCCTCCCGCTCCTCGCCCTGGCCGCCGCCTGCGATGGGGACCCCAGCGGCATCGATCCCGAGGACCGGCCGGTGGCGCTGGCGGCGGGCGGCGAGCACACCTGCGCGCTGACCGGCGGCGGCGCCGCGTACTGCTGGGGAAGCAACGAGCGCGGCCAGCTGGGCGACGGGACGCGGGCGGCCTCCGCCACCCCCGTGCGGGTGAACGCCCCCGAGCGCCTGGTCCAGATCTCCGCGTCGTGGCGGCAGACCTGCGCGGTGGGGGCCTCGGGCTCGCTGTACTGCTGGGGGTTCGCGGCGCACTCCGCGTCGTCGTTCAACGGCATCCCCACCCCGAGCCGGGTGACCGCGGACGCGGGGTGGGCGCGGGTCTCGGCGGGGCTGACGCACGCGTGCGCGCTCAACGGCGAGGGGCGGGCGTACTGCTGGGGATCGGACGAGTCCGGCGAGCGGGGCGACGGCCCCGCGGCCGGGTACGCCTCGGCGCCCGTGGCCGTCGCCACCGGCGAGCGCTTCACCTCCATCCAGGCGGCGGGGCTGCACAGCTGCGGCCTGGCCCAGAGCGGGACGGCGCACTGCTGGGGATACGCCCGCTACGGCGTCCTCGGCACCGGCGCCGGCGGCGTCGTCCCCGAGCCGGTGCCCGTGGGGAACGGCCTGCGCTTCACCTCGTTCGACACCGGCGCCACCTTCGCCTGCGGCGTCTCGGCCGGCGACGTGCACTGCTGGGGGGTGAACCACGCCGGCGAGCTGGGGCGCGCGCCCGTGTCGGACGTCGCCTCCCGCGTCCCCGCCGCGGTGGCCGGCCTCCCCGACGTGGAGACCGTCTTCACCTCGCGGCAGAACTCCGTCCTGGGGTTCGCCTGCGCGCTCGCGGCCTCGGGCGAGGCCTTCTGCTGGGGGCAGAACCTCTTCGGCGAGCTCGGCGTGGAGCCCGCCGAGGACCCCAGCGGCCCCTGCGAGTCCGTCCTCGTCACCCTCACCTGCTCCACCCGGCCGGTGCGCGCGGGGGGCGGGATGCGCTTCCACGCGCTGGCGCTGGGCGCCACCCACGCCTGCGGCATCACCCGCGACCACGAGATCCGGTGCTGGGGCCGCGCCGAACAGGGGCAGCTGGGCCCCGACCCCGCCGCCGGCGGCGCCGACCCGGTGCGGGTGGAGCTGCCGGAGAGCTGACCCGGCGCGCCTTTCCACCCCGTCGTCCTTCCTCTCCGCGAGGCCGTGCATGCCGCGCTTCCCGTCCGTCCGCCGCCTCCGCGCGGCCTCCATCCTCCCGCTCCTGGCCCTCGCCGCCTGCGGCGAGGGGCCCAGCGGCATCGACCCCGAGGACCGGCCGGTGGCGCTGGCGGCCGGCGGCGACCACACCTGCGCGCTCACCGGCGGCGGCGCCGCGTACTGCTGGGGGAGCAACGACCGGGGCCAGCTGGGCGACGGGACGCGCACGGCCACCGCCGCCCCGGTGCGGGTCAACCTCCCCGAGCGCCTGGTGGAGATCTCCGCCTCCTTCAAGCAGACCTGCGCGGTGGGCGTCTCCGGCTCGCTCTTCTGCTGGGGCGCCGTGGCGCACGGCCCGCGGCCGCCGTTCAACGGCGTCCGCGTCCCCGACCTGGTGACCTCCGACACGGGGTGGGAGCGGGTCTCGGCGGGGCTGTCGCATGCGTGCGCGCTCACCGCCGGCGAGGGGCGGGTGTACTGCTGGGGATCGGACCAGGCGGGCGAGCTGGGCTTCGGCCACGTGATGGTGAGCGCCACGATTCCCGCGCGCGTCTTCACCGACGAGCGCTTCTCCTCCATCCGGGCGGCGGCGCTGCACAGCTGCGGCCTGGCGAGGAGCGGCACCGTGTACTGCTGGGGATACGCGCCCTTCGGCGTGGTGGGCACCGGCGCCAGCACCTTCGAGCCGCTTCCCGTGGCCGTGGGCGGCGGCCTGCGCTTCACCTCGTTCGACACCGGCGCCAACTTCGCGTGCGGCGTCTCGGCCGGCGACGTGTACTGCTGGGGGGCCAACCGCGCCGGCGAGCTGGGGCGCGCCCCCGTCTCCGAGATCCCCTCCCGCCAGCCCGCCGCGGTGGCCGGCCTCCCCGACGTGGAGACCGTCTTCACCTCGCGGCAGAACTCCGTCCTGGGGTTCACCTGCGCCCTCACCGCATCGGGCGAGGCCTTCTGCTGGGGGCAGAACCGCTTCGGCCAGCTGGGGGTGGAGCCCGGCGAGGCCCCCAGCGGCCCCTGCCAGTCGGGCGCCGCCGCCCTCCCCTGCGCCACCCGGCCCGTGCGCGCGGGAGGCGCGATGCGCTTCCGCACGCTGGCGCTGGGCGCCCTCCACGCCTGCGGCATCACCCGCGACGACCAGATCCAGTGCTGGGGCCGCCCCGATGAGGGGCAGCTGGGCCCCGACCCCGCCGGCGGCGGCGCCACCCCCGTGCGCGTCGTGCTCCCGGAAGGCTGAGCACCGGCGCGGACGCGGCCCGTCCGCCTCCGCGCCGCTTTTCCCGGTCCACCTCCCGGTGCAGATTGGCGGCGCCGACGCGGCGCGACGCATCCGCCATTCCATCTCCATCCCTCGTCTTCATCGGAGGCCGTTGATCCCCCTCCCCTCGTCCGTCCGCCGCCTTCGCGTGGCATCCATCCTCCCGCTCCTGGCCCTGGCCGCCGCGTGCGACGGCGATCCCGGCGGCGTCGAGCCCGAGGACCGGCCCGTGGCGCTCGCGGCCGGCACGGCGCACAGCTGCGCGCTGACCCAGAGCAGGGCGGCCTACTGCTGGGGGAGCAACGACCGTGGGCAGCTGGGGAACGGGACGGGGGCGTCCAGCGCCGATCCGGTGCGCGTGGACGCGCCCGAGCGGCTCACCGACATCTCCGCCTCGTGGAGGCAGACGTGCGCGGTGGGCGCCTCGGGCGCGGTGTACTGCTGGGGGAGCATCGTGCACGTCCAGGGCGGGGGAGAGTTCACGGCCTCCTCCACGCCCAGCCGCGTGGAGGCGGCGCTCCGGTTCACCCGGGTCTCGGTGGGGCTGAGCCACGCGTGCGCGCTCACCGCGTCGGGAAAGGCGCACTGCTGGGGGTACGACAACAACCTCGCGCTCGGCGACGGGGCGGGAGGCCCGTTCTTCACCGCCACGCCGGTGGCGGTGGTCACCGACGCGAGGTTCGCCTCCGTCAGGGCGACGGGGCTGAACAGCTGCGGCCTGGCGGACACGGGCTCGGCGTACTGCTGGGGCGACGCCAGCTTCCGCGTGTTCGGAGGCGGCACCCGGTCGTCCGAGACCCTTCCGGTGGCGGCGGGGGGCGGGATGCGCTTCACCTCGTTCGACGCCAGCGCGACCTGGGCGTGCGGCGTCTCCGGCGGCGACGTGCACTGCTGGGGGCTGAACCGCGCCGGCGAGCTGGGGCGCACCCCCATCTCGCCGGTTCCCGACCCGCAGCCGCGCGCGGTGGCCGGCCTCCCCGACGTGGAGACGGTCTTCACCGCCCGGCAGAACTCCATCACGGGGCACGTCTGCGCGCTGACCGCGGCGGGCGAGGCCTTCTGCTGGGGGCAGAACCAGGCTGGCGAGGCGGGGATCGACCCGGGCGCCGCTCCCACCCAGGTCTGCGCCAGCGGGTTCGAGACCACCTGCGTTCCCCGTCCGGTGCCCGCGGCCGCCGCGCTGCGCTTCCGCACGCTGGCGCTGGGCCAGACCCACACCTGCGGGATCACCCGCGAGCACGAGATCCACTGCTGGGGCCGCGCGGCCGAGGGACAGCTGGGCCCCGCCGCCGGCGCGGGCGGCGCCACGCCCGTGCGGATGGAGCTGCCGGAGAGCTGACGCGGAACGAAGGGAAGAGGCACGGTCCTCGGCCGGCACCGTGCCTCTCGCGTCTTCCTGGTCGCAGCTCGGCAGCGCTCCATCCATCCCCCGCCTCCCGCCCAGTATCCTTCCTCCCGATCCACGCCCCCCTCCATCGGGCACGTCACGGCGAAGATTGCCTTCCATCCATATCCGGGCGATCTTTGTGCGCTGTCTGCATGCGCGCGCGTTGTGTCGGCGCGCGATCCGAATCACCCGATCGGGAGGATGCACATGCGCAAGATGAAGCTCGACATGGACAGGCTGGCCGTGGAGTCGTTCTCGGTGGTGGATGGGGGCGCGGACGCGCGCGGGACGGTCCAGGGCAATGCGGCCACGCTGCGTCTCTGTTCGGCGTTCACCTGTGGGGGGGACACCTGCGACCTCTCGTGCACCGGGAGCTGCCGCACGTATCCCAACTGCCAGCAGGTCTGCTGAGCCGCCGCCGCCGGAGGGGAAGCCGCGGCGCGCTGCTCCTCCGGCGGCGGAGGGCCGGGGAGGCGCGGGGAGATGCGGCACGATCCCTGCCCGCCCCCGGGGGCATGCGCAAGTCCCTGAACGGTCCGACGATCAACGGCCCCTGGATCCCGATGGCGGCCCTCGCCCTCGCCGCGTGCGGGGGGGCGGAGTCCACCGTCTCCCTCCGCGGCGACTTTCCCGCGTCGGACGAGATGCCCACCCGCGTGGTGGCGGTGGAGGCGCAGCGCGAGGCCGAGGTCTCGGGCGGCGCCTTTTCGCTCGCGGAGCTGACGGCCGGCCCCGCCACCCTCCTCTTCCTCCGCGAGGACGACACCGTGGGCGTCCTCTCCATCGGCAACCTGCGGGCGGGGGCCGAGGTGGAGCTGCGCGGGCTGCGCGTGGACGAGGCCACGGGGCGCGCCTTCCCGGCGTCGCTGGAGGCGACGGGGGCGGAGATGGTGACGGTCAACGGGATGCGGATGGCGCCCAGCCGCGCCCTTCCGCGCCGCGTGGACTCGCCCGGGACCGTGCTGGCCATCTCCGACGCCGCCGACGCGCTCCTGCTCCGCCCCGACGACGCGTCGATCCCCGACCTGCGCGTGGTGATCGACCCCGGCACCGAGACCGTCTCCCCCGACGGCGACCCCGTCCCCGCCGAGAACCTGGCCCCCGGCGACTCGGTGCGCGTGGAGGGCGGGACGCACCAGGGCCTGGTGCTCGCCACCCGCCTGACCGTCCCGCGCCGCGTCGCCCTGGCCACCGAGCCCGCCCCCGTCGACGGCACCCCGCCGCCGCCCCCGTCGAAGTACGAGATCACTCCGACCGAGCGCCGCGTCCTCCGCGACGTCCGCGAGCGCGAGAAAGACCGCGCGGGAGCGCGAGGGAACGAGCCTTCCTCTTCTTCCAAGACGGACCTCGACGCCACCCGCGCCTCGGCCGCCCGGGCCGCCGCCGCCGCGGAAGCCGCTTCGCGGTCCACGCGCGACGCCCTCCGCGAGATCCGCGAACGCGCCGACAAGCGCGCCAGGGAGCGGGGCAACGGGCGCGGCAACGGGAATGGCAACGGCAAGGGGAATGGGAACGGCGGCGGGAAGAAGAACTGAGGCGGATCGCGGATCTCGCGGGCCCCCTCCCTGGCGCCTGGGGGGCGCCTGTCCCTCCCGAGGCATGCGACACCGCCCGTCGAACCTCGCCACGCCGCCGTCGCGGCTCGCCGAGGAAGATCGAACGCCCGATCCCCATCCTCCGATCGTCATCCCGCGATCCGCGTCCCTCGATCCCCATCCCCCGATCGTCATCCCTCGATCCGCGTCCTCGATCCCCATCCCTTGATCATGATCCCCCGATCATCATCCCCCGATCACCATCCCCGATCCCCATCTCCCGCGCCCGATCTCCGCGCCAACACTGGCATCCCGGCACTTCGTCCACTTCCCTGGCCGAAGCCGTTGCCGCCGCGCCGTCCACGTCGTTAGATTCCGTCCCCGAAACCATCCCTGGCCCCGACACCCGCGCCCCGGCGCGTCCACCGCGGTACCCCTCCCAGAATGGCGTCCGAAGACACCCCGCTCATGCTGCAGTGGCGCGACGTGAAGGCGCGCCACCCGGACGCCCTCGTCTTCTTCCGCGTCGGCGACTTCTACGAGCTGTTCAACGAGGACGCGGTCGAGGGATCGAAGCTCCTGGACCTGACGCTCACCTCGCGGAACAACGGCGGATCCAAGGCGCCGCTGGCCGGCATCCCCGCGCACGCGCTGGAGACCTACCTCCGCCGGCTGGTGGCCGCCGGCCGGCGCGTGGCCATCTGCGACCAGGTGGAGGACCCGGCACTCGCCAAGGGGCTGGTCAAGCGCGAGGTCACCGAGATGGTGACGCCGGGCACCGTCTTCAACGACCTGCTGCTGGACGCGCGGCGCAACAACTTCCTGGCCGCCGTGGCGGGCGACGCGGTGGGGGAGGGGACGGTGGGGCTGGCGCTGGGTGACCTGTCGACGGGGGAGATGACGGTGCGCCGCATCCCCTGGGAGCAGCTGCCCAACGAGCTGGGAATCCACCAGCCGGCCGAGATCCTCCTGGCGCGCACCTGGGAGCTGTTCCCGATCGCGGGCGCGGCGGGGGTGACGCGCACCTACCGCCCCGACTGGCTCTTCGAGCCGCGCGCGGCGGGGGAGGAGCTGGCGCGCCACTTCCGCGTGGCCAACCTGGCCGGCTTCGGCTTCGAGAGCGGCGACGACGCGCTGGTGGCGGCGTGCGGCGCCCTGGTGGCCTACCTGGCCGAGGTGCAGCCGGCCGGCTTCGGGGGGCTGCGGCCGCCCCGCATCGAACGGCCGGGGCACTGCATGGCGCTGGACGAGATGACGCGCCGCAACCTGGAGCTGGTGGAGACGCTGCGCGGCGCGGGGACGGAGGGGACCCTCCTCTCGGTGCTGGACGAGGCGCTCACCCCCATGGGCGGCCGCCTCCTCCGCCGCTGGCTGCTGGCGCCGCTGGTGGAGCTCCCGGTGATCGGCGCGCGGCTGGACGCGGTGGGCGAGCTGGTGGAGGACGCCGCCGTCCGCCGCGACGCGCGCGACGCCCTGGCCGAGGTGCGCGACCTGGAGCGGCTGGCGGTGAAGGTGGGCTCCGGCCGCGCCGCGCCGCGCGAGATGCTGGCGCTGGCGGCCTCGCTCGCCCGCGTCCCGCTCCTGCGCGCGGCGCTGGCGGACGCGGCCGCGCCCATGCTGCGCGGGCTGGTGGGCGGGCTGGACTCGCTGGAGGAGGTGCGCGGCGCCATCGAGCGCGCCATCGACCCCGAGACCCCCGTCACCCTGGCCGACGGCGGGGTGATCCGCAAAGGGTTCGACGCCGAGCTGGACGAGCTGCGCGAGGTGCGCGACGGCGCCGTGGAGTTCATCGCCGCGCTGCAGGCGCGCGAGCGGGAGCGCACGGGGATCCACACGCTCAAGGTGGGCTTCAACCGCGTCTTCGGGTACTACCTGGAGGTGGGCCGCTCGCACTCCGAGCGCGTCCCGGCCGACTACCACCGCAAGCAGACGCTGGCCAACGCCGAGCGCTACTACACCCCCGAGCTGAAGGAGTGGGAGGAGAAGGTCCTGGGCGCCGAGGAGAAGATCGTGGCGCTGGAGGCCCGCCTCTTCAACGACCTGCGCGTGGCCTGCGCCCGCGAGGTGCCGCGCGTGCAGGCCGTGGCCGAGCGGGTGGCGACGGTGGACGTGCTGGCGGCGCTGGCGGAGGTGGCGGTGCGCCGCGAGTACGTGCGGCCCATCGTCGACGGCGGCTTCGCGCTGGAGATCCGCGGCGGGCGGCACCCCGTGGTGGAGACCATGATGCCGCGCGAGGAGTTCATCCCCAACGACGTGCGGCTGGACCACGAGGCGCGGGTGATGATCCTCACCGGCCCCAACATGGCCGGCAAGTCCACCGTCCTCCGCCAGGTGGGCCTGGTGGTGCTGATGGCGCAGGTGGGGTCGTTCGTCCCCGCGCGCTTCGCGCAGGTGGGGGTGGTGGACCGCGTCTTCACGCGGGTGGGCGCGTCGGACAACCTGGTGATGGGGCAGTCCACCTTCATGGTGGAGATGAACGAGACGGCGGCCATCCTGCACGGCGCGTCGGCGCGGTCGCTGGTGCTGCTGGACGAGATCGGCCGCGGGACGTCGACGTGGGACGGCCTCTCCGTGGCCACGGCGACGACGGAGCACCTGCACGACGCGGTGGGGGCCAAGACCATCTTCGCCACCCACTACCACGAGCTGACGCGGCTCTCGGAGCGGCTGATGGGGGTGGTGAACTTCAGCGTGGCGGTGCGCGAGGTGGGCGACGACATCGTCTTCCTCCGCCGCCTGATCCCCGGCGGGGCGGACCGCTCCTACGGCGTGGAGGTGGCCCGCCTGGCCGGCCTCCCCACCAGCGTGGTGGAGCGCGCGCGGGAGATCCTCCGCGAGCTGGAGTCCGGCGCGCCCCCGCCGACGCCGTCGAAGCCTGCCCCCCCCGAGCTTCAGCTGGGCCTCTTCGGCCCCGAGCCCCACCCCGTCGTGGACCGGCTGAGGACCATCGACGCCAACCACGTCACGCCCATGCAGGCGTTGGCGCTGCTGGCGGAATTGACGCAGGCGGCGAAGGGGTAGGGGAGCACGAAGGCCTTCCGCGAGGGAAGGCCTTTGTTTGGGGCGGTGAGGGCGAAGGGCTGACGTGCGCTTCGGCGGCGGCGGTGCCCCCTCCTGATCGCTGGGGCGATCTGTCCTCCCCCGTTCCGGGAGAGGTTGGCTCACCACGGGATCTTGTTCGCGCCGAAGCTCGCGCTGCGGTAGAAAAGACTCCCTCCCACCGCGCAGCGGGCGAGGGCGGGGGGAGGGCGGCCCGCCGCGGCATGCGACACGGCCCGTCGAACCTCGTGCTGTTTTCCGCAACCTTCCGTCGACGCGACTACTTCCGTTCCGTCGGAGGCTTGGGCGGGGGTGGGCGGAACGCCGGTGTCTCGCCCCGTTCCACGCGCTTCCGCGGGAGAGGCGGGGGAGGGGGAGGCGGCGGAGGTGCGGCGGGCTTCGGATCGGTCATGTCATCCTCCCTTTGCGCGGGTGAGCCACGCTCCCCGGCCGTCGTCTCCGGCGGGGGAGCGATGGCCTGGACGGACGGAGCGCCGGCGTTTTCCGCGCCCGGATCCGCTTTCGCGACGGGCGCGGGTTGCGAGGCCGTGGCCCCGCCGCCTACCCGACCGAGGAGAGCGGCGACGCGCTCGCGCGGGGTGGGGCGGGCGCAACGCACGATCAGGTAGTCGAGGTCCGCGTACATGCCGGGGTTCTGGTAGATCGCCTGGACCTGGTCGATGAACCCGCGGCTGACGTTGTGGGGGTTCCGGAGGGTGTACCGGAGCGCCCGGAGCACGATCTTCCGGTCCACCTGCTTTTCGCGGTACGCGACGCCGAGCAGGTCCCACTCGTCGAGCAGGGCCCGGTAGCTCCGGGCCGCCGGCGGAAGCTCGTCCGCCTGGTGGGTCCAGTACGCCAGCGCCGCCGCGCGCGCCTCCGCGGGATCGATGTGGCTGATCTCCCGGAGCAGCGCGCGCACCCGCCCCAGGTGCTCGAAGGTGGCCTGGTGCCGGCCCTGGCGGACGCCCGCGCGAAGCTGGAAGAGCGCGATCCCGGCGGCGACTATGCTGATCAGCACGCCTGCCGCCGCGACCGCCAGAGTGAGATCTTCGTTCGTCAGTGCTGGCATCGGGATCGTGGCTGGGGGAATCTTCAGCCGTGCGGCTCCGGCGGAGAGGCGATGGCTTTGACGGACGCGCCGCCGACGTTTTCCGCGCCGGAACGGAAGTGAGGCGCGGCGTTCCGGCGTGGCGAGGCAGGGGGTTCCCTCGCGGGCAGGCGTTCGTTGGGGTCTCGGCGCGGGGGAAGGGCGGCGGTGCGCGTCCGCGGCGGCCCTCACCCCCCCGGCCCCCCTCTCCCGATAACGGGAGAGGGGGGAGAACTACAAGCGGGGAGCGGACTTGCGCATGAGGATGATGTTTTCTGGTCTCCTCCCCCCA
>Ga0247770_1000537_pt1 | contig 36019 bp, 26 predicted proteins | sample UWRJL136409B6_FD_179943 | JGI IMG/M metagenome (GOLD analysis project Ga0247770, IMG submission 179943) | Plant litter microbial communities from Arlington Agricultural Research Station in Wisconsin, United States - UWRJ-L136-409B-6 | ecosystem: Environmental > Terrestrial > Plant litter >... | reverse complement strand
ACTTTTGATAATGAACCGACCAGTCCTAGGTCGAGTTGAATTTCCTTATCAGTTTTGACTGAATTTCCCATAGTAATTTTTTTTTTGGACCACCCTTACAACAAATTGTCCTCCGGACAGGATAATTTGCTTCTTAAAATCCCCTTCTTTAATAACACTTAGTTAAACTAAGTACACTTTAAAGATTTTAAGGAACCTAAGTATATAGTGGCAGTTAAGGTTTTATTTAGTAACATTTATATTATAATATTAGTAATTAATAGTTTTAATTAAACTAAAAAATAGCACGTTTAATAAGTATACTTATATATTAAAGGGATTAACACACCTTATAATACAGAAGTATATCCTTAAGTAAGTAGGTATAAAGAAAGGTAAAGAACTTATTAAATTTTTAAATATTTTATAACTTTATCTTATATAAGTGTTAGCCGTTTCTTAATAATATCTGTATTAAAGGGCTATAGTATAACTAATAGTATGTGTTTCCGTATGGCAATACCGCCATTTTTAGCAGGCACATATCGCCTAATACGGCAGTTATTTTACCACCCCATATCTTATAGCCTAAGGCATCTAGTTGCTAACCGATTTCCTAAAATGGAACTTAGCTTCACCGCTTGCTTCTTTCGCCTCGCCACCTGCTGACGGAAACGCTCTATTAATACGCAGCGCACGTTATTTTAGCCTAACTAAGAGAGAGAGAGTGCGGAACGGTTCCTAAGAACAGATGACTCCTAGGAGCGAATGGCTCCGAGGAAAAAAAGTGGAGAACGATTCCTAGGAGAGGATAACTCCTGCCGTTTATGAGGACGGGGTTGGTGGTGAGGAGGAGATCGATTTTGTTCATGTAAGTCTAAATATCCTTTGCGTACCGCGCCCAAATTCTAACTTCTCTGCATCTTCCATTTAACCAATCTGGCCAGACCTCACAGGACCAAAATTGCTACCACCGGGTATTGTAAGACTAAACACTGTGCGTGATCAATCAAGAAATGCCATACAGCTTCTCCAGCTCCACACTCTCCTCTCCCGCTTTCATTGTATCTCCGGCGCTCACACTCAGCTCCAGAACCCCCGTGTCGACCTTAAACCCTTCGTACATGCCAGGAAACAAAACCGTCACCCCAACCGACGTTTCGTCTATCATTCTCCACAGAACAGAGGGGGATATCATAGGCTCGTAGATCTCTACACGTGTCAACATCTTCCTGTCCTCGAACGTAAAGCGCGGCAGAACAAAGTCCAGCCCGGCCTGCTCTATCTTGTTCCGCAGAAACTAGCCGAAGGCGGGATTGCCAGCGATATCAGCCTCGGCCAGGAGTGCGGCGTCGGGTTCCGGCTCAATATGTTTAAAGGTCTCCACAGCCCCAGCAACGACACACACTCAAGCGGCCTGCTGTCGCATCTCAGGCCAGCGCCGAACAAGCTCTTTAAGCACTAGGCCGGTTGGGAGACTAGGGTACCAGATACAATAGGGGAGCTCGTCAGCCGGCGTAGTCAAGGTATCGATGTAGCCATCTTTCGTGATGTTGAAGTATCCAGGCCGGAAGCGTTACGAATGATATTCGTCTTCTTCGTCTGATGGGTCGTCATCGTCCATACCCGTACCGTCGCCGCAATCAAAGAAATTGAGTCCTGCTAAAGAAAAACCTAAGGTTAAATTTACTAGCCCTGTCACACTACTAGCAGCTTTAGTACTTCCAAGTAACTCTCCACTTACTAAGTTATATGCGAGTGTTGCGATCTCTAGGGCGTTAACATCGCTGTTGGGATTCTTGGCGATGAAAGGCGAGCGGAAACTCCTTTTGTATTTAAATGCTTTAAGTCTATCACCTTCCGTTTTAAGGATTAAGAATCTGGCTAACTTTCTGTCTATAACACCTTCCCGATTCACGAGGGTTTGGGCCGGGTTGGGATTAATTGTCAGCCTGCTTAGCTTAACATTTCAGTTTGAGTCTCTTCCGACTTAGATAAGAGTGGGATCTGGGTGATCCAAGAATACCAGGGTACTGCGTAAGAAATATCCCTGGCTCCTTATCTTGTCTAAGCTGACTTGCGTTTACTATCACGAAACAACACCTCCTCAGAGAGAACCTGACTTTACCTTTTTTCCCTTAGAATTCTCCTTCTAGAACTTCTTTTCGGCCAGACGGTGGACCCGTAACCGGAATAGAGCAGCTTCCTAGGACAAGACGGCAAACTCAGTCCATACACTAACATATGTACAGCAATGGAGTGGTAAAAGAAAGTGCAGATGCGATCCAAAAGTGCCTATACTGCGACTTTACTGTGGAGCGAGACCTGAGCAGTCCTCCTTTTATATAGGCTGTTCTCGACAATGTGGTCGAGCCTTTGTGGGATTTCTTTTCTAGGTGGAACACAAAGGAGATTGTTTCATGACAATGGGATAGTGTCTCGATAGGAGTATATAACTGCCGTCTTGCCATCGACGGCAAACCGAACCGGGAATCTTCCGGTTGTCTTTATTCCTGCAGATGAAACTTGCTAACGGCTTCCAACGGCAGTACTTCCCGATGGAAACTTAAGTCTGTGATCGGGCTCCAAAGTAGGTCTCGGGGTCGGATCGGACGACCGGGCTTCTCATCCATCAAACTCTGAAAGAACGCAGCCCCTCCTCTCCTCCCCGAAGCCCAAAAATAGGAAGAGAAAAAAAGAAAAAAAAAGGGGGCAAAGAGATAAAAGGGCGGGGAAACGTACTCGGATGGTACTGGTAGCCCTCTGTATGATTTCGAAATCTAATAAGATCTTGTCGTAGCCGTTAGCCACACCTCCTTTCTGCACGTCAGAACCTCTGACCGGAACCCCAGTTATTCTGACAACACCTCCTGCGGCGAAGAGCGGCTGGCGGGAACTTACTAGTGGTGGAAACCACGCACAGGTATCGGCAACTGATGCTCAACGCTCTAGCGGCGGTGGCAGACTCCGTCTCAGCGTGCTGGTCACGGCCAGCAAGGTCGCGATCCTGTTTTTTTAGGCCACCGAGGAGTGGCCGTACGCGAGGGTGACTGGTAAAAAAAAAGAATATCTATTTGCACCATACCATAGTCTATTTGCAACTATACCCCTATTTTTTTCCCACCTTAGTGGCCCCACAAAGCCGCCCCAGGCGCGCTCGCGCATCCTTGGTTCAATTAATCAATTCATTCTGACTTGCTTTCTCCATCCACAACCATCCCCCATCGCCATTTCATCGTTATAACCACTTATAATAGCTTCCCTAAAGGTAGGTGACCTTGTGCAGCATAATTTTCCGGGCTAACTAGGCGTTCAGATGGCTCTCTAGGCCCCGGCGCACGAGACGCTAGTTAACCGTAGCCCTCCGCACGATACGGGGCTTGACGCCGAGCTCGACACTTAAGAGCCTGACTATAACGAAGATCTCACGCCCCTAATGCCTCTATCAAACCCTCCTGTAAGCTATCGACTTATTACTACAATACGACTCTCTTAACGACCTCCTAAGCGACCTATGCGAGTTTACTGCTGAGGCCGGCTTTTATGTGGTTAAGGAACGATCTAGCAACAAGCTGGACGGCTTTAGGAATACATATCACGTATTTGCCTGCTAAAGAGGAGCTATTCAGAAGTCTAAGGCCCATTCTAGGGCCTTGTCAACAACGAAACTTAGCTGCCCTTAGAAGGTGAGGGTTAGGGCATTTAAATCCAATAGGCGGAAGTGGAAGTTCGACCTTAAAGAAGGCTGTAATGGCCACACTAACCATAAAGCCGATGGCTTCAATTCAAGACCCCTACTTAATACCGAGCATAAGGCCGACATCACCACGTTTACCGACCGTGTTGGCATTTCAAACCGCAAGGTTACTACTAATCTCTGTGATCACTTCCCCGGCGTTGTTTTCACCATACGCCAGATCATGAAACTATCTCCACAAGCTAGCTATAGCTAGCTACACCCTATACCAAGCTACTATAAAGCTGTTTAACGATAAGAGAGTTTCCTATACTCTAAAGTAGGCTTCAGGTTTACCAAATAGTGAGACTTGTAAGGTACAGGGCTTATTCTGGACGTATAAGTGGTGTGAGAAACAGTGAGCTTAGGACTACTATGTTTAGATATAGAAAAATACATATAAAACAAATAACAAAGGTCTTGTTTTTTTCTAGGTTATGAGCTTAAATAACCTAGGGATAGCCTTTTCCTACGCCTTCGGCCTTATTAACAATAAGAAGTAGGAGGGCTTTGATTTGCTTATAGAGCAGATTGATACTGCATACTGCCAAATTAACGCCAAGCCCCTAAGTGTAGCCATTACGGACTACGACAAGGCTATGAAGGCTGCCGTCGCTAAGGTTTACCCCTGACATTCTGGGCAGTACCACACGCCCCTCGGCTCGCTCTTGAGTCCCACACAACTCCAATGTAACCACTCATATGGACACTTATTATTGTCGCACGCCACCATGCCCCCGAAAGCCACATTCTGGCAGAGACAATACTTCTTTTCATAATCCACCGTGACCTCTTCAGCTTCACTGTCGTTGTGCTCGTCACCTTCGTCCTTCGTTCCAGTGGGCCGACGAAGCGAGACTTCAGACACTCCTTGCACCGGCAGAGCGTGGATAAGGGGCTGATATGGCCTCGAAGGGGCTAAGTGCGATCAGAGGCCCGTGGGAAGGCAGCTAGTGGTGTCTTTTCGACGGATTGTTCCGCAGCGGAGACGTGGCTAGCGGCTCTCCTTCTGTGGCCCCAGTTGACTGTCCTCAACGAGGGTTTGTTTGGCTTCACAACGTTGCTGATGTCGTCCTCTAGGATAGGCTGGATTTGTGTTAGACTCCAACTTGTTTACCAAGGGCAAGATGTAGCAGCGGGACTTACGTCGCCACTCCCGGCGCGCCAGAAAGCTTTTCGAGCCTTCTTTCTTTTTCCATTTAGCTTAGGAGGCGGGGTGGGATCATATTCCAAGAAGTCATCCAAGGAATCATGTTCCAAGAAGTCATCCAAGGGGCCTTCTCCGCCGTCCGAGTCTCCTTCAGGGAGTATGCCGGGGTTGAAATGAGCTACGGAATCGAAAAACTTAATACGGGGCGCTTTAATATTGCCCAGCGCTTCATGGTCCTCATGTGTTGAGTCGGTCATCAGGGGAGAACTGGCATTCATGGCCTGGGACCACACGTCAGCTTCCGGCCCTCCTGAGGCTCTGGTCCTCAGTGATGACTCCGGCGGTGGCGACTCGAGTTCTAGGGGAAAGCCTGTGAATCCGACAGGTGGTGGCCCGGGCCCAAGTACATCTCTAAACTCAGGGGTTAGAACTAGGTTGTAAGAACGGGAGTCGCTGCTGCATACAAGAAATAGCTAACTTGCTCCTCTCTGCTAGGGACGTAAGCAAAGCTACCTTCTGGCTCTCTATGTCTTCTGCGCTTTGATCCGAGATTATTGTCGGCGTTCTCGGCATCGAGCGGCCGCTTGACAGGCCGGCACTCGCGGATGCTGCTGAGTGCGCAAAGACGCTGGGCGCGCACCTTCCGCTCGTCTGAGCAGTCGCGCGACACTGTCTGGCTCAACGTGTGGGGGAGGCTCCCACCTTTGCGCGGTCGTAGTCGTCCGATGCCGCCGAAAAGGGATGCCATCTTGGTGGCGTCGGATCAATTGTTGTGAGTGTCGCAGAGTTGGTTGCATCAGGTGTTCAGGATGATCCGCGTTGGCGCTGGAGGGAATCTGTGATGCCACTTGATTGTTAGGCGATCTTGAGGTTCAGTGAATTTGAGAGGGCGCCTGATAACTCCCTGCCCAGGCAAAGTGCAATGGGCCGGTGCATGTTTCGGGTTGGAGATTTTTGTGTCACCCAATGGGAGCCAGACCCTCGACACCCAATTGAAAAAGCCGGGGTTTCTCCCTTGATAGCCAAGCAGCTACACTTATTTGCATATTCTTTTATCCGATATGCACTGGTTCGTCTCAAAGAAGCTACTTCCCGGGTTGTGAAAGACGTTGGTGAGTATGCTTGATTGATGGAGGTTCTCCAGGCTCGCTCAGGCTGCCTGCTGAAATACTGTCCGCTCCTCTCGTTGTAGATTTTGTTGCGCACTGAGGGGCCGCCTGAGCCGAAGTTGTATCTGCCATCGACGTCCATCCGACAAGCTCAGCGTTTTTGATGCAGGGGCAAGCTTCAGCAACTCTAGAACAGCTGCAAACGTACGACGCGCCGCGCTATGGAACCATCAAAGTGTGTGCCAAGGGCCAATACGACACATTGCGACCTTCTACGGAGGCCATAGATTGGCTGGCGACGCTCAGATTCTCGCGAGCCGTGACCCAAAAAGCTTGGTCGCCTCAATGGAGCGTCGGTTAAACACAAACCGGGCACTGGCTGGGATAAGGGGTCGACTTGCTCCACACCCGAGATTACTACGAGTGCCAGTGGTTAAATGGCTTGCGCTCGCTCAACATCAAGCACAAACCACAATCTCAATTCACCACATACACTCTAGCCCGCAAATTTCCAAAATGAAGCTCTCACTACTTTCACTGGCCACTGTCACCTCCGCAGCCGTCATCAACACCCGCAATGCTGCTTTCGAAGCCCGCAATTTCACCGCCAGCTGCGTCCTCCACAGCGCCATGTGCTTGTGCGTCTCCCTCCTTCTCACACACCCACCCCTACCTATCCAACTAACACAACACAGTTACTCCCTAAACGCCTTCCAACCTGGAACCATGGACACGCTAGGCTACAACTGCACCGCCTCCGACGTCGGCGGCCCGGGAATCCTCCCCGAGATCAAAGGCGGCACGTGCCTCCCGTCATCGCGAACTTTTGACGTCGTCCGCAACGAGACGGGAATGACAGTTATTGTTAGTGTTCAGGTGTCGCGTCTTAGCTATACCAGGGGCAGGCACTTTATTTCGAATGAGCAGATTAAGGTTATTGGGGGGGTTACGCCGACGGGGGATTATACGGCGTATGTTGGGCCTAAGGACTTTCCGCTGGAGTATATGTGGTAGTAGGGGATTGCTGTACATCAGGGGTTGAGGGTGCGCAATGGAGGGGGATGGAATAGGTGATGGAAGCCTGAGGTGGGATACGGTGCGATAAAGTCGTCCTGGTTTAACTAGTACCCAGATAGTCAGCACCCCAACTGCATGCAGCAACCCGACTGCTTTTTTTGGCCACAGAAGCTGAGCTATATCCCGGTGTTGACGCCGATGAAAGGCATCGTTGTGTGAGGTTGATTTTCGGGCTCACTTTCTTTTTGGACTGTGCTTCCTGAGATGACTTGTCAGTAGTTAGTTTCAAAAGTCAGCATAAACAGCAAAGGTCCCGACAACGAGCCAATGCAGGACGTGGTGGTGTAGTCACGGGGCGCAGCTAACGTCTGTGCGACGTAACACCGCAGCTCCAATCTTCACCACGATCGGCTTAACCCATGCCGAGCTGAGGCTGAAGCCAAATCCCCTCATCATCAACTCCCACAACTCCCAGAACCCACCTCCATGGACCCCGCCACCATCGCCGAAAGCTGTCTCGGCCTCTTCACAGCCATCACAAAAACAATCCTCTTCATCCGCTCAGTAATCGACGCCCCCAACGACCAAGACCTCGTCACAAACGAGCTCTCCAACCTCCAGAGCGTCGTGCGCCTCCTGCAGGACCACAGCGAGGACAGCGCAGGCACAGCCGACACGGAATTAATCCCCGAGCCCATCCAGGCGCAAATCCTCTCCATCATCTCAAGCTGCAAAGTGCTAGTCGATCGAATCTACGAGCGCGTCAATGTCCTGAAGAGGCAGGGCGCGGTCAGGAAGATCAAATGGGTTGTGAAGTATAAGGATGAGGTGGCTGATTTGCGGGCGTCGCTGGAGGCGCATCGCGGGTCGTTGGGGTTGGCAGTGCAGCTTATTTCGATACCGACGTTTAGGATGATAAGGGGTGATACTGTGGCGATACGGGAAGGGGTGGAGACGGTGCGGAGGGATGTGAAGGGGATTGAGGATTTGAGGAGGGAGGTGCAGGAGGTGAGGGAGTTGGTTAAGGTGCTTGCTGCTCCAGTTGGGGGCAAAGGGGGGGAGAGGAAGGGGGGTGTGGGAGGAGATTCCGCGTTTGTTGAGCTCGGTTCGCCTGATGCTAATACTGACTCGTTGCGAGGACGGGCGGAGCTGTTGGAGCGCTATCTTGACAATCTCACCAGCTACACAGAGTCTGTGCTTGATAACGATGAGATGGTCTCGAATCTGCGGGAGTGGACGACGGAAGAGGCTGCAGGCGACGAGGAGATAATCGTTTGGTACGGCCAAGTCTCCCTCAAGCCGGGGCAGCGCGTTGACGATGAGAGGGGGTACTTCACGCTGAGAGAGAGATTCGCCGATGCGAGTTATTGGGGGCAGTGGGATAAGTTCATCCAAGCATTGGAGGGTCTCGAGGCCAAGGGCCATGCAGGTTGGGTCAACTGCTGGCGGATAAGTGAGTTGATGGTTCCTTGGCTGCCTAAGATGATGGGTCACTTACACACGTGGCTGCCAGAAACTGGTTGGGGAGGCCGCAGCGGCAAAGGATTTACTGCTCTGCATCAAGCAGCATGGCACGGTGCCAGTAAAGCAACCGTGGAGCGTTTGATCGAACTTGGTGCTTGGAGTAATATCCCCTTTGATCCCCCATTATCAAGTCCACATGAGCCAACTGACAACTTATAGGACTCTCCCAAACCCTGCAAGCCTCCGAATCTTCACCCGCGGGCAGCACCCCCTTCGACGTTGCCCGGAGAAATGGGGCATTCTATCTCCTCGACGTCCTTAACCCTGTTGTTCACCACAGGCTCAGCAGCGTCGCGGTTTCTAACTTGCAGCGGAACTTGCATGACCTGATCAAAAACACCTTCACCCTGAGGCTGTACCCGTCCGCCTTTCTGCAGTGTTTCGTTCTCCCGAATGTGGAGATCTTGACAGAATTTGAAACGGCGGGGGTGTGGTTCCCGCTAGAGCCAGAAGGGAGAGATCCAAGGGGTGGCTTGGGGGTTGAGATCCATCTAGATGCGGACAGAGAGGAGCTGGATGTCGTGATGCAGCTCGGGGCCGGGGAGCGGGCGAGCTATAGGGTATCCAAGGCTGGCGTGTGGGAGGTGTAAGTGACGATTTGCCCGCGATTCTCTCTTTTATATTGTACCCCATGGTTTCGCAGAGTCTTGTACAAATCCAGGTAGCACTCAAGAGAACAGATTACCATGTTCTTCATGGCTTGCTGTTGCGTTAATTCAAGCTCTTGGGCCTCAGGCTGCTCGTTTAGATCGGATTTGGGATTCCAGTCTCTGGGTGGGATATCGAGATAGGTGATGTTGTGAGGGAATGTTTTGCAGCCGAATCGGCTTCTCCTGTCCTCGAGGGCACATCAACTGCTCTTTTGGACCTTTTGTGGACGCGAGCAGTCTTGCGAGACAGTGAGACTCGGCGAGGTGCGCGGAACGCCCTGCTTGTTGCGGAACCTTGCTCGTATGTCTCTGTCAGCGCTGACAGCATGTCGTTCACCATCGGCCGATACTCGTAAGGGGGCGCCATGTCAAGTTCGTATAGTGTGGCTTCTGGTTGGCAGCTAGGTACCTGTTGCGGGGTGATGTTGAGTTTCTCTTGCCAGGAAGGAAGGTTTGTGCCCGCGACAGATTGAAGCGGGGTCGAAGCGTAGAATCGTCGGCCACTCGAGACGGAGCACGTGATTTTGATGGCCAATGAAAGCTGCAGTTTCCCTCCTGGTTGACGAAGGGGACGCGTATGGCCATGTCGACGGTGTTGTATGGACAGTGGTCACGACCTTCCTCTGTTTCAGCGAACAGCATCTGTAGAGCACGGTGGTGGGACAAAAGAGGGAGGGGGAGGAGCCCAAGCAAGAGCCAACCGCCTGCATTCAGCGTCCATCAATTGCGGCGCTACATGGGGCCAGGGGTCAGGAGCAGACCAACCCGCCTTCCTTCCGAGCTTTTGATCCACAGAAGACAAAATCTCCACAGAACAACCATTTTTTGAAGTATTTTTGACTCGGGCATCCATGAACTTATCGACTCGAATCTTCTTGATGGCTTACTGCTCTTGGGTTTCAGGCTGCTCGTTAGATCAGGTTTGGGACCGTCGCTCTTTAATTCCCTGGCTATTTTGCAGCCAAATCGGCTCGAGAAGAAACTGATGGGATGTAAAGGGATCCTTGGGGCAACTAACTAAGTATTCTTTAACTGGTATTTATTCATCTTAGACAATAATCGATTATACAGTGCGGCTTTAGGATGCAGCAATAGGTATAACGAGACTCGCTGTTTTCTTAGACTAACCCACTCCTTTTAAGGCCCTGCTGATAATGTGCGGTGTTATTAAGATATTGAATTCGTCGCAAACACAATCATCTCGTCCTAGTTCATTTATAGCTGCTCGACCAATCGGTTACTTAATACGCATACTATGGACGGCGCAATGTTCTTAAGGCAGCCTACTCTCTTTAAAGGCGCTTCGCTTGTTTAAAGCACCGGAGGTTTGTTCGGTTGGTACGGACGGAGCGCGTGCTGCAGCCAGCTACGCTGGCAACTTAAACACCAGTTAGTAAACTATTTACCCTCCACCTTAGAGGTCCACTGCCTAACGAACCGTAACACAGAGAATTAACCCGCATCGTCTAAAACACGGTAACGGCAGATAACCCGACGGGGAGGCTAGCAGTTAAGCAGCAGCAACCGGGACTATCGCTATCCAAGGCATTTAGTCAAGGAGTTAGCCGTTCCCTCTTATGTTTAGCCATTGATAGAATCTGTAATTAAGCCGCATTCGGCTTATAATTTAATGGCAGTTATCGTAATGACAGCCATTTTATGCCTTAGCCGCTTTTTGCTAACAGTCTAAGTTGGCTAACAGCCTAGGTTAGCTGACAGTGATCACTGCGTTATTACATTATAGTATATATCCTGCCTAGAACATAAGCACGTGCAAGAGCACGTGGTTTAGGTGGTTAGATACATAAATGATCCGTGTGCCAGAAAGATATGTAAGAGAAGACCAGAAGCTGATTTTGCTAGCAACTGTATTCTTACTTTTTCTCTTAACATTGGTTGTTCTCTTATAAAATAGTGACCTAGGCGTATGTACTGCTTTAAATGACATGATAGGGTAATATAGCTTAAATAGCAATAGCTTAAAATGAGAAGGTAGAGTAATATAATCTAAGGAAGTGAAATTGTAGGGATTTCCAAGATAGAAACCGCCAAAGCCAGCGGGTAATGCACATGGAAGAAAATAACTATAATAAAGAAGAGCTTAAATTAAATTTATAACGTTATATAATTAAGCATTTAATAAACCTAAACACATGTGGAAGCGTGGGGGTTTCGGCGCTTTCAGTCAGCTAGAAAAAGTAAAAGACGCCGGGAAGCGGTTCCGGGACGAAGTCCTGGCCGTAGCAGGTCGCCAGCCCGAGATGGCAACCTTGACTCGCTATCTCGGGGGTGCACCGAGCACCGACCCGTATTTCTACTGGATGGATGTGTAGGATTTCCTTTGTTGTTCCATACTAGACTCCGTCTCATACTAGGTCTTGTTCCATGCTAGGCTCCGTCTTACTAGGTACGTCTCTGTTTTTCTATGTCAATTATATTCGTGTACCTCCGATCGGAGGTCCAGTAACCTGGAAGCCGGCCTGGAAGGCCGGCTGCAAGTTCCTGTAGGTGTGGTTCCTCTTATGGTTTTTTTCATGGTGCATTACCGCACTAGTTCAATAATAAAGGGTTTACTAGTAAGAGAGTTTCTTATAACAGTTTTAGGAGTTATCTTGCCCTTCTACATGCTGTATTTACCTATGTTAGCAATGTTAGGGTGTTAGATAAACTTAAACTCTAACTAGAAGCGCAAACGGTTATAAAAATCCTTATACGCAGCCTTAATAAAACCGCGTTTTCTGGCGCTTTCTAATAGTACTCCTTTCTTTATCCCTCGCCAATGTCAGTTCCGAGCTCAAAAGCATCACTGCTCACAGGCAGCTCAAAGTACCTATACTGAAGAAAAGGGGAGGTAGACTGCTGGGGGTACACAGGCACTCTTGCTCTTGTGATTTCATCAAACTTTATCCTGCTTCCGGTCAAATTCAAATTTAATAAAAGGATAACAATCAGGTTACTTAATTATACTCCACAATCAATATCCCGTGCTTGTATGTTGCCATGTTGCTGATTCTACCCCCAAACTCGTTGTCATTTATCCCAACACCTCAAGCGAATGCTCTTTGGCCCACTTCCAGACATCCTTCTCCGTGTTTTCTCCCCCGCAGTGCAGCTTCAGCAGCCACCTCTCCCAGTCACCAGCCAAGGGCTCTTCAGGAATTATCCTAACATCGCAAACCTTGTTGTTCCTGTCGTCGTTCGGCTCGGCGTCGCAGTCAGGGTGCAGCCACCAGCTCCACTGCCAGTCGTCCTTCTGGACGCCATACAGCTCGGTGCCCTGCTTCAGCTTTCCCGCCAGCTTCGTCAGCTCGTCGTCGGCATGAGACTTCGGCGTCTCGACATGCCTCAACTGCCACTTCACTCCATTCGTCGGGTTTCCCGTCAGTGCCTCGCACTTCCAGACGCCATGGTCATCCCATCCCAACCCTTTGCACGCCAGCCTGACCCTCACCGAGCTGTGCACCCTCTCCCCGGTATTTTCCAACCATTCTTTCTCCCTGTCCTTATTCGTGTCTGGGTTCACCCTCACCGTCCTCGCCGGCGTCCTCACCCAGCTGCCCGTTATGCATTGAAAGAAGCTATCGGGAAACCGAATCTGCCCCAGCGCCCAGCTCCTCCCCACCTCCTCCCCGGTGGTGCCATGCTTTTTGTTATTGCATTCCGGAGTGCAATCCTTGGTATCCCTCTCTCTCTTCTCAGGCCCGCGATACAGCTCGTCCACCGCCCACTTCCGCACTCCCTTCCTCCAAAAGGGGAAATAAGCGAACCAGCTCGGCAGCGGCCACCGCTGCTTTACATACCAACCCCACCCGCCATACAGGCTCGGCGGGACAAACGGGTAGGGATGCGTCCGCGCATACGCATCTTCGCGCTTGAAAACCTCCTTGAGCTTATCCTCGCCGCGCATCATCTTCTCGAGGACGTCGCCGCGGAAGCCCACCCCAATGTTCGCAAGCTGATCCACCATCCATGCCAGCGTGATGTCCGCCATCTGCTGGTCGCACCAGCCGCCCCCGATGTTGCCGTGGTTGCCCGGAAACCAAACCTGCTTGAGATGGGTGAGGGACCCTGCCGGCTTCTCCCACAGTGCCGGTCGAAACGCGTAGCGCGGCTCGTCGAGCGCGAGCGCTTGAAACGCGTGGACGACCTTGGGCGAGAGCATGGTGTCGGAGAATTTGTACTGCTTCGCCGAACCGTGGATCCCGAAGATCGGCATGGGCGGGATGCCGAGAGTGCCGACCGTGTCGAATACGGCGATAGCGGTGATGGGGGGCGGTTCTGTCGTGTATCCCTCCTTGATGAGATGTTTGAGGTAGGTCTCCTTGCGTTTTTTGACCCACTTCGCCTTGTACGTTGCCTTCGCATCATCATCATCATCATCATCGTTGGGATCAAATGGAGCAAGCGCAGTAAGAAAATTGTCCCTCTTGGCGTCGCTGATGTTCTCGTAGTCTCCAAAGATGTCCGAGAACCGGTCCAGCCCTTCGTTGGTGAGTAGCCCCACGGTGGCGATGAGATCGGCGACCGAACGGGCTGTGAAGGCGCCGCGGGAGAAGCCGATCAGGATGATGTCGTCGCCGGGGTACCCGTCGTCGTCAGGCTTGACGTAATTATTGCAGATGAAGTTGTAGACCTCGCGGATGTTCTGCTCGAGACCGTAGCCAAACGCGCCGCCCATGATCTGATCGACTTTGCTGGCGCTGCTACCCACGCCAGAGTCGTAGAGGATCACTTGTGTCTTGCCATCTTTGCACACCCGTTTGAAGGCGCGAGAGATGCGGGTGACGTTGGATTGTGGGCCGCTATGTAGGTATAGGGTTAGTTGCTGGGGGCTGTAGTATGTGAAAGCGAGAATGAGAAAAGGTAGCACATACCTCTTGTCACCAATCGAGCTTACCCACGTTCCGTCACAACATGCGATGATTCGCTTGCCGTTTTTTGTCGCCATGGTGAAAGGAAAGGATAGGTACACAATTACAGCTAAAAAGACTCGGGGAAAAACTCAGATAGAGCTTCTAAGGTCACACCGCTACCATGAGAGGGGAGAAGAGAAAGGTCGAGTCGAAGAATCAGCAAGCAGCGACGTTCTAGGCTCTTTGAAGAGAAAACGGGTCAGGCTGCGTGCGGGGTCGACGTCAACCGCATTTCCGGTGGCTTGCGTGATGAACACATCCGGTATAGTCGCGGGCTGACAACAGCAGCTGTCATAGGTCTAACCTGAACTGCGGCGTGCCCGTGGCTGGCTGGCACCCGGCAAGTGGCTCAACCGAAGCTGAACATGCATCGTCGCACCGCGTCTGCCAAGGGGTCAGATAAGCCGCCGAGACCGGAAGCCCATAGAGGTAGTTTTCACTACACCAGCCGACATGCTAGTATTGGCATGAAAGAGGATTTCTCAAGTCTATAACTTTGCTTCATTCTGGCTTTCGGACTAGCTGTAGCACATGCAAGACAAAACGCAACCATGGCCCGCGAGGGTCTCTTCTACCTATTCGATCCACCACACTCTCCTTCCATCACGCGCCTTCATCTACTCTGGAACACAGGTCCAGCTTTCCTTCAGGTTCACATTGCCCCCGACATAATGCTACCCCATTGGAACTGCAAAGATAGGCCTCTGCTGAGATGATCCCGATAGTGGCGTTCCACCCGTCAAATGCCGTAGCAGTGAGCCGCGCCGGGGCGCTCCTCCCGGATCCTCCCTCAACCCATTCCGTAAGAGCGATAAGAGCGTCATGCTCGGCGTTGTTGAGGGGTGGGTTTGTGGTGTTGGGCATGTACCACACCCTATTGGGAACCTTCGTAACCAACCCGATGGCGCCAATGTACCAGGGGAGGGTTGTCGCCTCCTGTGCCAATGTCGACGCAGTGCGGCATGCCAGGCAACTCAAAGAAAGCACGATTTCGGTTTCCCGCGCCACCTGCCGTGTTAAACGCGCGCCTTGTGCCGTTTGAGGATACCGTGCCGTCGGCCGCCCCTGTGCAGAGTATCGTCTTAACGTTCCAACCGTTGAGGACGGCCGGGTTGGCGTTGACACGCACTTGGGCATCCCACGCGTTGGAGCGGCTGATCAGACGAGCTCCGTTGGCATCGTTGTTCCAAACGATCTTTTCGTTGAGAAAGTACGTTGAGAACTGCTGATCAAAGTCGGTAGGGCTTGGGTCGAGGAGGAAGTTGAACAAGTCTTTGACGGCGGTGATGTCGAACCCGTCGCTGGCATACGTTTGGTTCTGTGGCGGGACCTTGAATTTATCCACAATCACCATGAAGGCCGCGCGCTGGAAAAGGGCATCATGGAGAACGAGGGCTCGGACAAGCCGATAGTCAAGGACGACATCGTGCTCACCTGAGAAAGCCACAAGAACAACTTCCTGGCGTCTGATTTCAAGTCGAAGGAAGTTAAGAAATTCGACGTGCAGGCTGATGTCTTCCGTCTGCTCCAGGACGGGAACGCCGTCGCCGTGAGGCTGTGCACCCGCTTCCCCGGCTGGGCCGTGTATGCGAGAAAGGGATACCTCGTCATCGAGCTCGGTGACCCGGTAGAGCGGGAGCCTCTCGAGTATGGATCCATTGCTACCAAGACCAAGGTCTTCCAAGAGGTAATCGATAACTTCAACAAGGAGCTGTTTCCTAACAAGGAGAAGGCGACGGCCCCGAAATTGGCCTTTCGCGCCCAAGAGGCGCTCGGTGCAATTGACGATGCGCCCTTACGGCTGCTGGCATTGGGTTTGTCTCCCTCTTCCACTTGCAGCTGGGGGGATGCTGATACATTGCGCTTCCGCTCGGCCAGATTAAAACTCGGATAGGGAACGCAAAGGTAGCCCCTCGGAAACGCCAGCCCAGAAGTTCCGTAAGCCGAATTTGAGCAAGGACCGGTATACTGCGCCGACGAGAGGACCGCCAAGGCCGCGACGCCGACGAGCATCAAACTACGAGAAATCATGGTGTCTCTGCTAAACAACGTGAAGTCGTAAACAACCTGGCCCCGATCGAAGAGGAGAACCGAAGAGGGGAGATGCCACCTCTTTATGTAACTCTCTCGTGGGACAAATATGGGGCCTTACGCTACCACAGGGACCAAAATGGGACACCCTAAACAACCAAACCACTCCACCAAACAGGGCCAAGAATTAGGCTTGTGAGCGTTTTTGCTCTCCGTTTTGAGGATCTTCTGGGATTTCAACTAGATAAGGTGTTCTAATGAGTCCCTCCCTACCTGCTTACCGCACAACTCTCCTTCTCCTAGTTGCTAAAGAGGCACTGCTAGTCTGACTGTACGACTGGGGCAATGCGAAGACGTAGTCTGAATCTTACAGAGAGGGGTATAAAGAAGAAGGTTTCGGCTGGACCAGATGGAACCACACAGAGAAAAAAAGAGAAATACAATCACACAATTACAGCTCCTTCAATTTCACTGAATCCAGAGTGCGGTGCTTCTGACAATTTTTTACCTAACCAGTTCCTGCCGAGGAAGACTGCAGGAACTCAATGGTAAAGGGACTATTATACCGTGCCTCCTAAAGCTGTTGATGCAGTAGCAAAAAAGAGTTAAACGGCAGGAAGAATCCTTAATTAGATAGACTAATAGGGGGCAGTATGGTGCACTGCTTGCTGTAGGCGAGGTCGCCGAGAATATCTAACCCATATGAGGAAATATCCACCTATCCTCCCAGTATCGCATCTGCTACACACACAATATGTATAGTCCAAATCAACTCGTATCATCCCGCATACAAGCAATGAAGACTTTTGGCAGGCGTTTCCGTACCTGAGGTACGTACCCGTCATTGCATCCTTTCAAGATCCCAATCTGCCATTTCGCACTTCAGAGCCTTTTCAGAGCGCCCAACCAAAGCCAAAGCCCACGCCAAGCCTTGTAGATTGGAGCCGAAAATCCTGTCATTGGCCCTGCGAGCCCCACTCCATCACGGGAGGATCCCTGCCCCAGGCGGGTTACATCACGGGCCAAATTTAGGAGGGGGTTGCGTCGCCAGCGATGTTGCGGCACAGCCGAATCCTGCGCTCAAAACGCGTCTCATGGTTGTGCCCCTGAGATTCATTTCTGCCGAATAAAACAGTGCCCCCCACATTTCACGTCGGGAACTGAAGCTTTCACGCCTCTTCGAACTGCCATCGGTTGTTCGCCCGCTATGGAGGTCGCGCCGAAATTCGTCTCTCCGCGGAGCATGTGGGTGTCGAAGCTGACGCTGCGATGCGTCACGATTGGTTTTGACGTGATTGCCCTTGCATTGGCAGGGACTACTGAGTGGATCGGCTTTCTCATGATAGGTCCGCCAGTGAGTTCTTCTCTTCATTGTCTGTCTCTCTGTCGGGTAGTTGAGACTGATCCTGCAGGTTTTGGTGTCTTTCTGCTGGTGCGTCGCCGAACTCATACGCAACCGACGGGTCGGCCCGACCGTTCTCGTCATGCAGAACCCGCCTAACGGAACTCTACCGCCCAAAGGTCAGATGCAGCCGCTACCTGGTGGCCAAGTCTATTTCCAAGTCCTCCCTGGTGCCAACGGTCTGCCCCAACAGCAGGTATACTACGTCCCGGTCCAGGCCATGCCGGGTGGTCAAGTGGGACCACTACAGACGGTGCTGTCGCCTCCCACGCCTGCTGTTATGGCTGCGAATGCGCTAGCTGAGGAGCAGAAAATGCAAGGTTATGCATGATGGGTTTGGTAGCATGCTTGTTGAATTCGATATAAGACTGAATATCGCTGTCGCCAGGTAAGAATGTATCCTGCGCTGCCTATACTTTCTTTCGAGTCCCAGCCGTGGCGTCTCTTCTGGCTGCGCCAGCTCCGGCGTATCTCGAGGTCATCAAGCTTCGGATGCACGAGCAATTAACTCGACGCCTCCAGAAGGGTTTTTTATGGGGTATAGAGAAGGCTCGCTGGAGCGCCACAGTTTTCTTTCACAGAGAAAGTACACTAAGCTAATAACTACAAAATCCAGAGTCTTTAAGCTGCTTCTGATATATTTTCTACTTGTTATGTCAATTCTCTAACGTCAGGCAATCCTTGTTAATCTCTTTGATACTCTTAGAGTAGCTGTCATGGTGTTATTGTTGGGACAGGCTCACACATTTTATATAGATTTCACGAGACTTGGCAGCAAATGCGCTGGATAGCTCAGGTCTGCTCCATTAGCACCGATTTTTTTTTTTTAGCACACCACTTAAGTCGGAAGGAGGTGACCGTAGGAAGATGGTTGAGGATGATGGCACATCTATCTTCTAGCTTTTACACGATGATTACACTTTCATCCTCCCATTTCTCCCCCTTCAGTTCCACAATAACCTCGTTGACAGTGGGTACCCTCCTAGGGCCCCTCCCCCGCGGACCGAGGCGTGTAGTTCCGGAAGCCATTGCCTTATTTCGTAAGGCGATCAGAGCAGGCGATATACATTGAGAATCAGAATATGGCAGCGTAACTAAGCCAAACCGGTGATAAATATAGGTCCCGTTTGACACGTCGCCGGTCGCCTCCAAAACAAGCAGATCCAGTGATCGCCGAATTTTCAACATTCGAAGGGCCGCGAAATGTCCACTCGGTGGAGAAATGTATCTTGGGTCCACGACATCCGGACTTCCCATCTCGACAATCTTCGAAAGATACCGTTCCCATTTGGAAAATGATACGTCTGCGGACTTCTATGCCTTGCTGTTAAGGCTTGATTGTCTCTTCAAACGGCTGGCATGGGTCGACGAGGCTGATTTGTACATCCTCAATTGTTGATACTGGTCCGAGCATGTCGTCGCTATTCAGATCTATATCGGGCTTGTCTACGCACCAGTTTCTCGTCGGGTCGCGCCGGCCGGTGTCGTCACAAGTGGAATCATGTCCCAGGTAAACCCAAAACCAAAAATGACGTATTCGAGTTCGTCCGTGCCAGGATGGTCCGTGTTTTTTTATAGTCAGGTCAAGCCAGCGACGAGGAACCTTTCAGAACTTAATCACGCGTCATTCGGCACTTTGGCGCGCTTCGGCGCTCATTACGCTGCCCTCCAATTACTTCTAGTCGTGACGGTGTACAGTACATTTCCTTTCCATGGTTAAAACATCAGAGCCCTTCGCCGGATGACACAGCATTTGCCGTACTAGTATCACGCCGACTGACAGCGGCAAAACCCTCTTCTAACTCGATGCCCGAATTCACCCTCGACATCGACCTGAGTGGCACCCCTGGAGTGTTACCGGTGGCTTCACCAACCACCCTTCTAATCACGCCTGCCTGAAATCTTCGATCGACCATCAGCCTAAAATTTTCGTCGTCCCGATACCTCATTTTCAATATTTTGTACAGCGGAATGACGATCTCTACTGCCAGGAAAAGAAACAGCCCTATAAATAACGCACCCGCCTGGTCGGTCTCCGATATCGATTGTGGAGCGCACGGCATAAAGAAGCAAGAGTCGGAACTTTCGATGGACCCAGAGAAACGCTTGAAAAGAAACATTCCAGAAAAAAAAAAGAAATAGATCACAAAAAACATCTGAATTATATAAGTAAGAAGGTAACATATACCAAGCAACAACAGTATAAACCCAAGGGTAATATAAAATATTCTAATAAGCTAAGTGACTGACTTAAAAGCGAAAAAGGAAGTAAACGCCTGGGAGAGCCATTCTCTGATGAGTGAAAAGCCACGCAGTTCTAAAAAATGCACAGAACTAGTGATAAAAATGTAAATCGTGGCCACTGCATCAGCGGCCACCCAAACCATTGACCACGGGATCGCCCGCAAGACAGTAAGCCAGAGAAAACCACACCAAGGGAGAAACGTCAAACCTCGGCTTCTGCTCTCCATCCCCCTCCAGTACAACGCTGGGACGTCCTTAACAATATCTTCCTCAAACCTAAAAGCAAACAAGAAGGTCCAGAAATTTTCCTGCAGTTCCTTGAGTGAGTAGCTGCACGAGCCTAAATAGTGTCCGGTGATAATGGTGCTGGCGGATGGCAGCAAAAGGCCCAGGCAAAGCGAGAGTCGCCTCGAAAAGTTGGGTGTCAAACGGCCAACCAGCAGCTGCAAGTGAGCCTGGAAGGATCCCCAAATAACAACGATCAGCGCCGCCCCAACGCTCGCGGCCTCTTGTTGCCAGGGTTCGTCTTCGGACTTTGCATCGTATAGTTGACGTAAATGGCGAGTGTGGCGGATAAGATCAAATGCCGCGACATTCAGACCGAGGAGGTAGACCCAAAGGTTGAGATCCAGCTTTTTTTTCCCTCGACAGTCGTGGAAAATGATGTGGATCCAGGAGGCAGCAATGGTGAGGGCCCACGCGGCCCATGTGCCTGACCCGTAGAGACCGCTGACTTTCGCGAAGCCTAGGGTGTCAGGGGGGTCGACGGTTAGAGGAAGGTCCATGGTGTTGAATTCAAGATGTTGAAAAGCGGATTTGAAAATTTGAAGGTCCGAACTAGGCGATGCCGAGGAGATTGGAGGTAAAAGGGTGAAGCGGGGGCTGGGACTGAGTCCGCATGGGTGCAGCGGCTTCCTGGCCAATCACTGTACTTTACACTACATGGGTAGGGACATAGTATACAGGCATGCAAGAAAACCATTGCGAGTTTTGGGTGTGATCTTCCGCCTACTGGCCAGTCGGCCAATAGCATCTGCGTCGGATCTATCGATGCGTCAAAGAACTACAGGGAGATTGGAATGCGATGAAAATCCTGTGGTGCCCCGAGACTGAGGAAGGCCCTTGCTCGGGGGGGAGTTACAGTCAAACCCCCTGTTTCCGCAAGGATTCCAGACCGGAAAACCGCTTGCATTTTGTGGGTGGCTTGCACAAAAGGGGGTCCCAGAGGACCCACTTTTCTTGATTTTCCAATAATTGGTTCCAGGCTTGAAAACACTATGATCACACTAAACGCAGTAAAAATACAGGCTATTTACAGAGCCAACCAGTTATCCAGAGTCTTCTGCTCACGTGAATCCACCATTACTGCTTCCAACTTTCGCTTGATTCGCTGCAGGGCCTTCACATCCTCAAAATCCATCAAATTCGCCTTTTCGTCTGCAATATCAAGCAAATCCCTCACATGGTAAATGGCCTCTTTGAGCGAAACGATAGGGGGTAGGGCGTAATAAAGCTCCTCCTCATCTCCGTCTTCAGTCTTTGTGAGGTTGGCCACACCGTGGTGTTTGCCAGAAGGAGACTCAGGGCTAAAGGAAGACTTAGGGGTGGACTCAGGGGTTCTAACGACTTCTTCAACAATAATAGCCAGAACCTCCTCTAGAACAGGGGGCTTTATAACCTCTTCTTCCTCCTCAGGGCTTAAGAACCTATTAATAGCCGTGGCGTTACGGTCCACTACTTTGAGGGCCTCTGCGGCTTTCGTAAATAAGCTGTAGATCTCTATAACGCCGTTAGCAGTATTAGGGTTATACTAAACAGTAGGATAAAGCCTTATAACAGTTGACTTCTTCTAACAGGCCATTATAGTCAAGTCCTTTACCTGACTAAACCAGGCCCACGCAGCCTAAGGTAATGCTAATTAGAGATTTATGTCGTTAACTGGATGGAAGTCTGTTACCTTTCCTTCTATCAATTCGACGATCTAGGTAAGGAAAGCTTTACGATAGAGTCGTTTCCAGCTTATAATAATACCCTGATTAAAAGGTTACTAATAAGAGGTGTTATTAGGAGGAATAAATAGAACAGTAATGCCTTTAAAAGGGGGGCGAGCCTCGAGGGCTTTCTTATAGGCCGAGAAGTTATCTAATAGAAGAAGAACCTTCTACCCTGGCTTAATTTGTTAAATGTGAGTAAAGAAAGACTTATACCACTGCTTTATTAAAGCTGACGTAAACCAAGCCTTTTAATTACTTTTCTAAACTACTTTATAAGCCTAAAAGTTAAACTTCTTTAACACTTAAGGTTCCTTCACCTTACCGACAGCCTACAGTTTAAAGCAGTCCGTTCCTATATCGTTAGTGGTGAAAGCGAGCGAAAGCCGGGCCTTATCCTTCTTTAAACCAGGGCGATTAGTAGTAGTGAGGCCTAACGATAGGAATATACGCTAGAAGAGAGCGGTCTAGTCTATATTATAGCAGTTACTAACAGGGACCTCTGTAATAACCTTTTAAATAACCTCTATCTACGCCTTAACACCTTTATCTTATTAAATTAAGTAAAGCTTTCTGTAGAAGATCCTCCTTTTAATGCTATGCCTCTGTTTAAATAGGGCCAGCCACTTAAGGCTGAAAGAAGGGGGGGGTTTAATAAAGGCGCCCTTACATACTGCCTTAACTGTACTCTAGATCTTCACAGCTTAAGCCTATAGGACCTCCCCTGTTATAGGTACTCCACAGCTCTCTATCTCCACTTACTAACGGTACAGTATCTCTTTAAACGTAAAATACTGACTAACGCAGAGCTTATTAGCTTTAAAGAGGTAAGCGGCCTTAAGGGTATTAAGGGCTTTGAATTTATTGCTTAATAGGCGTGAGATTTACGAATCGTGGACCTTAACGTTCAACTTATGGAGGGTGTATGTAGCGGTTTATTTTAACAAAGGCTTAGTTAACTGTCTCTTATACCACGCACAGAAGTCTTTCTTCTAAATAAGGGTAAGCTTGGCCATAGTGATGTTAGCAGTTGTTAACGGCTTAGAAGGAGGTGCTAATAATCGGTAACAGTTAATTTTGATTTAAATAATTGATCTGAATGATGGAAAGGAGACTGGTTTAAACTAGGCCTTTTAAGGGTAAGAAAAGAAGGAGTGATTGCTATTATCTGGCTGGTTTGGGGGCTGGTTTGTCTCTGAAATCACTGAAAAATAGGGGGCATTCCACTGCTGAAATGGTCCAGAATCGCTGGAATGTCCCCCATTTTACGCAAGAATTTGGCCCCTCAATTGCGATTTGCAGGCTTGCGTTTTGCAGTAGTAATTAATTCGAACTGGAATGGGGCTTGCGTTTTGTGGCAATTTGCATAAAAAGGGGGTTGCAGAAACAGGGGGTCTGACTGTAGTCCTTTTGCTCCTCCCAGGGTTAGGGCTATGTATGGACCCAAATCATCTCGCGCATTCAAGGCAACCCACCCCCCTCCATCATCGCCGCCACGGGGAAGCAATCGTATTGTGCAGTAAGTTCGTGCACCCCCCAACGGAACACACCCCAAGCGGAACAAGCCAAACCAGGATGATGCGCCACCCACCCCACAATATAAAACAACCACCACTCGATCAGTTTCTTTCCGATTCTTTTTCTCCTTTCTGCAAATTGTTTGCCTTTAGAATGGCTATCTCCTACACCAAAGAAAACCTTCGTAAGGCCTGCGCTGAGGCGCAGCAAACCCGACAACTCCGACCAGTCGCTTAGAGATGGGCTATCCCACCCACTACTCTTTACCACCGCCTTAATGGCACCCTCCCTCGTTCCGTCGCCCATCAAGATTACCAACGGCTCTCTATCGCTCAGGAAGATCATCTGGCCAACTGGATTTGAATCCAACAAGCCGCAGGATATCCTCCTACGCACGCACAGATCAGAGGTCTAGCAGGCCGAATCCTAAACTAACGTAGTGACCTTAAGCCACTTAGTATCCATTAGATGGCCGGCTTTTTAACCAGACACCCCTTCCTCAAGACTTAGAGAGCTAAATCTGTGGATTCTGTGCGTATTAACTGTGTTACAGAGGATAAAATTTAGCTGTAGTTTAATCTGTTTAAGGTGCTGGAGATCTAGGCTATTTTATTAGAGAATTAATATAATAAGGATAAAGCTGTTATTATAGAAAGCTGTGGAATTAATAGCTTAATATTTAAGACTGCTGATTATAAAGCTTTATAAAAGAAGAAGCCTGGTTGTTATACTTAAACCTCTATTATTAAGTATATCTTAGCTACCGGCTAGTTCCTCCCTCCATTAGTAATCTTTAAGAAGAAAAGCGTTTAATAACAGTAGTACTTTAGGGATATAAGGCTATACAGAGAGTAGTTTTTTATAATAACTTTAAAAGGCTAGATTAATAATAATATAACTTTAAAGTGGCTAAAGAATATATTTATTCCTTTAACTAAGCTAATTAAACTTTCTTAAAAGCACGTCCTTATTATTAACAGCTACAGTAGTTATATAACAGTTAATTATATATAAGAGGCCTACTTTAATAATATCTATATCATTTACCTACTTACCTATACTTTCTACATCCTATAACCTCTTAATCTTTTATACTTTAGCACCCTAAAGGTAACTTACTGGAAGCGCTGTAAAAAGCTGCTTACTAATGCTTATTATAATTCCTCTATTACTAACAAGTGTGCATTTCTTAAATGCTATTACTTAGTTAAGTCTAAGGCTTTTATAAAGGCTAATATTAAAGCTGGGTGGAAAGCATCTAGCTTATAGCTCCTTAATATAGCGAAACCCCTAATAAGTAAGCTCCTTTTAAAGAACGTTAACAAACCCACTACTCCTAAGCTCACTAAGCGTAATTCAGAGCTTTATATATTTAAGAAGCTTATTCTGGAGGATTTTAGTAACGATAAAGTGGTTTAGTTAACCCTAAGGAAGTTTACAGAGTTTAAAGTGCAGGCTAGGAAATTTAGGCAGGTGGTTAAGGCTATGCCGACAGATCAGTTATTTCACTAAAAGGTTAGTAAGGCTATAGATGAAAAGCACTTCGAATTGGCCGTTTGTAAGCGAAAGATTGAATTACTAGGAGCTGAACTTAAAAGGGTACGGCGTACGAAGAGGAAGAAGGTTAAAGTCGATCTAAATACCCAATTTGCGAATATTAAGACGATTCGCGCTTTACAGAGGGCTGTAGGGCGTAATCCGGTGGAAGATTTGGATTCAGAAGAAGATGGTAATTCTAGTGATATGGAGGATTATATTCAGGTGCTTTAAATTGATTTATTTCCTTTGTTGTTTTGTAAGGGGTGGTCTTAGTAACCCCTGTCCGGCTTGTTCCGCTTGGGGTGTGTTCTGTTAGGGGGTGCAGGAACTTAATCTACGCCTTCAATTGATACTATATATAACTCTACATGTTCTCCACAGGGCTCACAAGCGTTAAACGGTAGCTCGTAACTCTTAAAAGCTTAAACTAACAACGCTCCAACCCTCAAAGTGGTTCCAACTCTCAGACCTGTGGATTTAGACGGCGTGGTTAACCGTACCGGCCACATACGATATTATATCGCGAGTATTCTCCATCTTGCTTATTGCTACCCTGCGTTCAAGTGACAGCAAAACTGCGGTCCTTCGCCCAGTCGTTGACAGCGCTCTAAAGCTCTTAAATAGTAAGGGAGAGGAAGCCGGTGGGAGGTTTGGGAATACCTTCGTTGTTAGAGTCGCTATCGCTGGTATCAGAATCGCTGGCGCTTTGATATAGGCTGTGTAAAGCTTCTACAGCCTTCTACCACTGATACAATAATTCTAAGGCCTTTGAACTACTTCAAAGTGGCTGAGGGCTTGCGTAAGCTGTTGCGTGGCCACTGTAGCCTTTAGAAGCCGAGTGGCATATTCGAAGAGTACAACAGCCGGAGGGTTAAAAGAGAGAATGCTGATCAATATGGAGTCGAAGACGTAACTGAGTCTGCTTAACCTCTTGTAGAAACAATAATATCCGCTGCCTTCTCCGCAATCCCGTATACCGCAGTCTGGATATGCGCCGATACCTGCACCGGTATCACGCTCGCATCCACAACCCTCAGGTTCATCGTCACATACACCTTGAGCTCTGAATCCACGACGCCTCCATCCTTCTTCGGCAGCATGACCGCTGTTCCAGTAGGGTGGAAGATACTTAGCGTCGTGTTAAACACAAACTCCCTCCACTCTGCATCAGTTTGCACCCTGTCCAGCCCGGGTTCATACTCCGACACCCACGTCGACCTTAACGGCTCACTCAATGCTAAACGCCTGTTGAACTTGGCTAACTCCACCATTGCTTGCACGTCGTACTCATTATCCAAATATTTTGGATCAATGATTGGCTTGCCGAGCGGATTTGCTGGGTCGATGTGCACGTTTCCAATGCTGAGAGGGTGCATGAGTCCAGCGATCAGGGTAACGAAACCCTTTCCATACAGCGGGGTTCCGACCGCGGGATATCCCTTCACTCCGGTGTATCCATCCGAGAAAATTACCTCGGCCTGTGGCACCGTCGCGTCCTTCAGCTGTTCCAGCTTCTTCTTGTGTCCCGCATCCTTCGAGCTGCCAACTGCCTGCCTCGCCAGACTTACCAGCGCAGAGTCATTCCCAGTTACTTGCTTCCAGTTTGCAAAGAGGAAGCCGGATGCCGTGTAATCATACTTGGACGGCACACCAGCCTGCCACTTTGCCAACTCCTCCGCCGCAAAGGTCGCATTATACCGCAAGATGTCAAAAGACGTATAGTTATCCCTCAACTGATACGACGTCTGCACTCTGATATGATCTTGCAACCCTTCCCCGACCCCGAGTAATTCGATCTTCTGCTCAATACCCGCCGCCTTCAGCACCTCCGTCCTCCCAATCCCCGACAACTCTAGCAGCCCCGGCGTCTGAATCGTCCCAGCAGACAGCACTACCTCCCTCCTCGCCCCCACCACGGTCCCATTCCCCAACACCACCCCCGTGGCCTTCCATCCTCTCCCATCCCTCTCCAGCTCAACCCTCACCACATTCGTCTCAGTCAAGACCCTCAGATTCTCCCCCGCCAGCGGCAAATATGCATTGGCGCTGTATGATCTCTTCCACCCCGTCTCGTCGATACTACTCGGCTGATGCGATACCCCGATTGGTCTCCCACGCAACGAATCCCGGTTCTCCTCGATAATACCCGGAAACGCTGACTCGACCGCCGGTATCCAAGCTTCCTGGTGCGCAGGGATGTGCCTATTGACGATCGCCTTGACCGGTCCGCCCGTCCCGCTCCCCCTCGGCCCGGTGGTGTAGTTCTCCGCCCTGGCCATGGCGCTGTACATGCTCTTCCAGTTCCATCCAGGATTACCAACTTCTTCCCACTGGTCATATTCCGACGCGGCGGCGCGGTCCCAGCATAGGAGGTTAATGGCGGACGAACCGCCGAGAACTTTGCCCCTGTTCGCGCCCACCACGCGGTTGGCGAGGTGGGACTGTGGGACAGTAGTGAAGTTCCAGTCATACTTCGTGCCGAGGGTTGTGCCCTTGCGTCCGGGGATGAGAATGCCGGGTTCCGAGGGAGCGGCGGCGCCAGCTTCGACGATGAGAACCGAATAGGACGGCAGCCTTTGGGAGAGACGGGTGCCAAGAGCATTGCCCGCGGTACCGCCGCCGACTATGATGTAGTCGAAAGTTGCTGCAGTTGTTGAGGGGAGGAGGGCCAGGGCTGAGAGGAGGAGGGTGGCTAGAGGCGCCATTTCCGGAGGATTTGTGACGGTGGACGTCACCGGGCGGTTGAAAAGTTATGATAATGAGATGGGGGGAAATGGTATTTATGAAATAGGTTTCTCGTGCAATTTCAACCCATAGCAACGGGGCGGCCTAATTTTGCTCCTGCGTCGCTGGTTCGCCGTGTATTCCCAGCGCACTCTCAATGCCCGCAGCCGGGATCCAGGATTTAAAAAGAACCAATGCGTGGGGTGGGCGATTTCCGCGGGTCATACTTATGCATGGTCAAACTGGGATGGGAAAACCATTTTCGTCCATTCCCCTTCCTTGGTTCACCAATGGCACGACGATCCCTTCTACAAGGGGCGGGCGTCCCATCGGAAGTGGGTTCAAAGCGCAAGCGCCGTAACGAGGTTTGCCGAATTTTAGTCTACGGCACAACTAACTCGACGAATCACACTACTTTACCTGTGACTGCCCAGTCGCGCGGTGGGCGGCAGCTGTAGAGAGTCGCAGCCGTGGGCCAGCCGATGGTTGTGAGGCAGGCAAGATGCGCAATCTTGACTCTCTTGGCCCCGCGCGCCGTATGGAAGAAGTAATCGTGATCGCAGAGGCGCCAGAGTGATGGTGGTGGGAAAGGTAAAGATTGATTGAGGTGGAAGGTCAGTGGCTGAGCGAGATTGGGCCCAGACCTTCTTGTGAACTGGGCAGCCGGTTCGTACCGCCGTCAGAAACACTGCACACTAGATTCAGTGGAATTGATGGGGTTGCAACTGTCAGAAGCGCTGGCACTCTTGGAAACGGTGGAAGTGATGTGTGTGTGAATTGTATTGCTTGTGTGAATCTGCTCTGTGTGTTTGTTCTGGCTTGCAGCCAAAACATTCTTCTTTTATAGACTTATCTGTAGGATTCAGCCTTCGTCACTGCAGTGGCTGAGGCTCACTGGCACTCTGGCAGTGCCAGGCATCCAGTCAGCTCCGTTGACTAGATGCCCAGGGACCCCTTTCTTCTGACAGATACACCAGGGCGCAGGACGCGTCGCAAGAGGAGGGGACGATACGCCTATATCACGTCCGCTAAGCTAGCCTAGACAATCTCCGAGGACTCCGTAGGCCATGCGGCATCAAGCAAAGGCCGTGACTTGTACTGAGGACGCCGCCCTGCGAGGGCCGCGATTCAGGCCGTCCCCTTTTTCTCGGCAGTTCCATGATTGACAGAGTTATGAGAGACCGGTACATCGACGCTCTTGGCATATAATATAAAGAGACACGACTGAGTACACCTCTAGCCGCTAGGATGGGTGGATTGATGGCGGCAGTGGAAGCCCGGGACACGCGCCTCCCTCCTGCTCCTGCTGCGCACACGTATATATTTCGCTCGTTTCCCGAGCCCGGGGTTATGAAGATTACCGGCTTGCAGGACGTATGGTCTCCTGAATCTTTCCGGAAGTCTTCTACCGCTGTAGTCTACGCCATTCACTCACAACACAATGGCAACCGGCTTCGACAACCACATCTTTTACACTCCCCCCATGGCGGCGGGCCCAACGCGCACGAGCCACAGTGTTTTAGCTCGGAATGTAAACTTCTATGCAGCCACCTCCAGAGCTCCTTTACATCCGCCACCCCTGCAAGATGCACACAAACTTCGGCATAGCGGCCCCGGGTACTCACCGGACAATGCAGTCCTCATTAGCGATGGCGACTCCGATTGCGATAACTCCGGCAATTACAAAATCGGCCAATCTGACACTATTTTCGCGCCATTGGAGGAGCCTCCAACTGCTCCCCGCAATGGAGTTTAGTCTAGTGCCTGACTTCCCTATCCCTGAGGTGGGCTATTACGCTGACACTCCCAAGCAGACAAGAGCGTCAACACTACTCCCAGCGGCAGTGGCGATAGCGACATAGGAGCCTTCGGTCACCTGTGAAGCTAACTACGACGAAAAATCTCCATCAACCCAGCAATAGCAGTGTCACGATCTAAAATGTTCCCCAGAACCATCATCTCCTTTACCCAGGACTCTACACGCAGAACGAGACTAGCCAGCTCCGGCATCCAGCCGTCCACTCCAATGCACGGGAATTTCTTGGCAGCAGGGTCTCGGGTATCCCAGGCACCCCAGACTCTCTACCAGGTACCAGCATGCACAAGACCACACTAGTGGAGATACGAAATTGCCCAAGGTTAAGGAAGACAGCTCACCCTAACCCCAGAACTCTTTAAACAACGGGAGCCAACTTTGCGAAGATCTATGCTCTACTAAGCCGGACAATAATGACTTTCTTTGTTCCGCCTAAAACAAGAGTGAAGACAGCATTCTGCACTGTAGGACAAATAATAAAGGCCATAGCGACAAACTAGCGCTCTCCCTTAATAAAGTACCGATTAGTACTTAACGTGGCATCAAATCCCGTCGATACCGTGATGGTAATAATAGAGAGTACTATCATCTTATTATGGACAGCGACGCCGAGCACAGTTAAGCTGATATCCGTCCGCCACCATGTAAGTGCCGTAAGGTAAACAACTTAACCCTCACACCTGTGGAACGTCCACTCACCCGAGGACGTGTTAATACTATGCCGACTCCCAATCACGACAAGTTTAGAGATCATCCCGCCCGAAGCACCGGAACCAACGTCGTATTCCTAGCCCACCATCTCACTACGGGTCCATCTTAGAAGAAGAGACAATCAAGGCACCTGCCGCAAAGTTCGAGGAATGGATCCTTAGAAACGCGGTCTTTAAACACGTTATATTAAACGGGGTACCAACTTTCCAGCTACGGTTTATTTGGGGGCCATGTACAGAGCACGACGGACGTCGTGTAATAGAGAATCGAAGCTCCCCTTCCCCATCCAAGAGACACTACTTAGTGAGATAGAGGAGCACAAGATATATAAAGGATAAGAACACCACAGCAAGGAGATCGCACGCAATTTTGAAGTACCTCCAGGTTGGCGATCGGGCGCAGCCGTTATGTTGGCGGGAGGCACGAACGAGACGTGGACTTTTCATCGTGCTATCATCTTGATCTCTTGCGCTAAATCTGTTGGGCTGATCGGGAGTATCAATGCCTCACCCAGGACTAGAAAGTCGGGCATCGTCGACCCCTCTCGTCCGGTACTGACCAGTTCTGTCTACTTTAGGCACCCAGTCGCTTGGTTGCGGAAGTGGGGCTGGTTGTTGAGTTTTAACACGTCTGATTGGTCGCGACCGAAGTCTTGCAGCATAAGTTCTAACCGCTTTGGAGAGGGAGATCAGATTTTGGAAAGAGCGAATCAGGGGCACGGGGTGTCAAATGGGAGGCCGACTGTCGGAAGGGCACGTACCACATACAGACCGTAGCTCTTGGTAGATAGCCGCCGTGGGCACACAAGTAGCTTGGGTTTCTCCAGAGACCACACAACCATAATTGACCACAATTGCGATTCTGACTCCAACACCGACCGTTCGCTGCTCGAAACGCGGGCTTTTCCACTACCTTCGTTGTTTCAAGGTGGCATCATTCTATCGCCGCCGCGCAACAACCACGAGTACCAGATTATTGCCGCATTGGTCAGCTTAACAGGCGTTCCACTTTTCTCCTTATGCCAGTCCTGGCTTAGACGAAGTGATCAGTTCGCGCTGTCCTCTTAGTTTCCTGACCACCACTGGCCCGCGACCAGGATCGCATGCTCGACAACATGCCGCCAAATCGAAGCCCCAATGACGATGATTGAGAGCGCTACGAAGCCGACATACGTGAAATGTATCTCGTCCAGCGCAGGTCACTGAAGGAGCTGATTGCGGAGATGTCTCGTCGAGGATATCGAGTGTCGTGAGCAGCCTTCCCCCTTCTGATCCCACCGATCCCAACAACCAAGTCACACTAAGACGTTTTACCCTCAACAGAAAGTCACAAATGGAGACAAGGCTGAAGAAGTGGAAGCTTCATCGGCATATTAAAAAAGAGCACTGGAATTACATCCGCCGTCAGATCGAGAAGAGGACTAGTGACGGGAAGTTGAGTCAAGTCAGCCTCTCGGGCGTGGTGTTGGGCCCTACCAAAGTGACCCGAGAAACGGACAGATATCGGATTTTGAGGTTGAGGAATAGCATCAGGAGTATGTGTACTTCCGTCAGTTTCACGAACCTAAGCTGACTCCTCTGGATTACGCCAGGCCCCAGCCCACCGGTGCCTCCAGATTTCGCAACCGAGATCGCTACACCTTCTGCTTTAGAGTGTGTTTCGGAGACGATATTATCACTGACTATCCCGTGGGTTACGTTCTGCCGGTCCCTCGAAATAGGTATGCATTGTCACCTGCTGCAACAACCCGTTGGTATTTCCTAACTCTGGACCTCATCTAGTTCTCCCACGCACCCAGTCGACTTCGGATGCCGCCGATCTCGCTTCTCCTAAGGAAACTGCCTTGTGGGGGCCTCTTTCCTGGATCCATTTCCACCATACTCTGAAAACCAGGGTCGATGTCTTACCAATGCGAGATGTTGTCACAAATCTCTTGGCGGGCCTGCCAAGAGTGTATAACCATGAAGGCTGTTCCCGCGAAGATCTCCTATTCCACGGATCTTGCCAGGAGAGGGCGAGAGAGAGTTTGAAGATCCTCATCTACTATTTTTCGAACAACAGTGGCTTGGGCGATCTGGGACATACACGCCCCACTACCCATGAGGCGTTTTGGAGGGACGAAGGCTTTTGGGCCGGAATCCAGTTCATCTTCGAGGCAACGGGGTTGCTAATGCACCCGCCTCCGTTCGATCTCCGGGAACGCGGCGAGAACTACACGATTTCGGCATTTTCTGAGAAGCTGTTCACCGCACTGATCCAAAATCTCACCGAGTACCCGTACACGTACTTCGACACGCGAGTCGATTTCTGTCTCAAAGTAGTCCGGTGGCTGCTATTAGCCGGCCAGGATCCTGACATTCCAATTCCTTTGCACGATGACTTGAACGATGCGAATCTACCTATTGGTTTAGCCGCTGAGTCTGTTAACGTCGAGCTTGCAAAGCTACTCCTGCATTTCGGCGCCAACTTAAGCCTGACCGACGCCGTTTGGGCAGTATTACGGCAAAAGTACGACACCTACGAAGCTATCTGCGCTGATACGGACAATTATGAGGCATCCGATATCGGGGAATCACAAAAGAATATGAGTGACCCAGACAGCGAAGAGAACACGATGTTTGAACTACTTGTCCACTCAACGCCTGAAGGGGAGGGGATTGTGAGTCTCGACAACTGTCTCTTGATGAGCCTTGAATATGGCGATATTTATATTGCCAGGCGACTTTGCGACCTTGGGGCCTCTCTTCGGTGTCGGGGCAGACTACACCCGGGTGACCTCCACGGACTTTCACACTTCAAAACGGCACTCTCGGCAATCTGCTACTTCAGGGCCGCCCCTCAAGCATGGAGTGCCAACTCCCCGCCTCCTGTTCAGTTTGTCATTGACATGCTGAGAGAGTTGGATGTTGATGTTCTTTCAGAGTCCTGTTCTGTGGCTGATGCCTTCATCGCCGCTACGTTGAGTGAAAATCACGCCACTATTCGCTATTTAGCCAGCATCGGCGGGGACATCAATGGTTGCAACGAATTTGGCATCACACCGTTACACGCCGCGGCATGTCTCACGTCTGGTGCAACATGCGAGCTGCTCCTGCAACTGAGCGCGGCCCCAAATGGAGTACCACATGGATACCCGTCGCCTCTGCATGTCGCCTGCCTTAAAAACAAGAAAGAAATTGTCGAGATGCTCGTTTCGGCCGGGGCATATCTTGAAGCCAAGCTAGACTCATCCCAAATCTCTCGGTTCAAACCGTTTCGGCATAGCGTAATGAAAGATATGTGGAGTTTTTTCGTGGACAAGCATGCCAGGACCCCACTGGAAATTGCCTCCTACCCGACAGTTATCGATGATGATGCTTCAATAGCGAGGTATCTCGTCACAGCAGGTGCTACAATAACCAAGTTGGTGGTCGTCAACGCTGTCAAAGCCTCAGATATCGAATTACTGCGGGTGGCCCTGCAGCGGAGTAGTGTCTCACACACTTCCACTTTGATACATCCTAGCCAAAGGCAACAATCACTTAACCACTCCGCGGACGCGCAACTTTGGGCCTCAATTCTTCATTTCGCCCTCGGAAGGCTCAACGCAAAATGTTCATTCTTGATGCTTGAATATGGCGTGAGTGCTACGTGGGATGAGATCGCCGCTGCTGGGGCTTTGGTCCGACAGAGTCATCGGGCCGAGGACACAGCGTTGGTATCCCAGATTGCAAGAAGTATGGTAACAACATCTAATTATTATGCTCATCTTCCACAACCTCCACCAGGTCTCCTCTTCCTGCCGTTCTTCTGGTGTGACCCGGAAACAAGCAGCGTTCCGGGATTGTTCGGGTCCCGGCCCCACGACTACTGCTCGATCGGCCTGCTTCTTGCTGTATTAGCCTCCATCAAGGCTAAAGACTCTTCCTTGGTCCAGTTCGTGCTGGAAGCACGAAAGAGAACGGATCGAAAAGCCCCGGATGTCTTTGAAGGAACTTCAGTAGCAGCAGCAGCCATGTCAGGGCACGCAGAGCTCTTTGAGTTGCTTTTGGTCTCATTACCACCGATGAGGCTTTGCGTCGTCAGCTTGGAAGCTCAAGCCCTGCACAATATCGAGCGGGGATTTGATGTCTCTCTCGTCCAAACAACCGTCATTAACGCCTTGTTCTTCCCCAACGCATTAAGATGCTATTCGCCGCTTGTCTTGCCAGTCGCTGTAGGACAAACTAAGGCAGCTTCACAGATGATGTCCGCCGGCTATGAACCAGACACCGCGTGTCTTCTTCGGGCCATCACCAGCGGCGCCAGTTCATTTGTTCAAGCCATCATATCTGGGCATCGGCATCTTCCTCCGGCACCTTTGCACAGCTCAGTGACCAACGGCCCGCTATACGCTGCAGTCGAGGCGGAATCCGACGAAGTACTTGAGTTACTTCTTTCCAAGGGCATCACCGGGTACGAAGATCCCTCAAGAATTGCACTCAGCTTAGCAATAAAGGAGAGGAAAGATTCCATGATCGAGATGCTGCTGACGGCTGGGGTTGGGATCCATAGCCAAGCTGTATGTACGGGGCAAAGGACAGCACTTCAACAGGCCGCGGAATCCAGGAACTTTGACGTGGTCCGACGCCTTTTGGAGGCTGGTGTTGACGCTAACCAAGCTCCAGCTCCTCGCTATGGGGCTACGGCATTGCAGCTCTCAGCCATTCATGGTCAAATCCAGATCGTGAATCTGCTGGTCCAGCACGGAGCTGATGTGAATACACCTGGATCGGAGGTCGGTGGTCGAACTGCTCTTGAAGCTGCAGCGGAATATGGCCGTCTTGACGTTGCAAAGACGCTTCTCGAGTTGGGCTTTGACACGAGTACACGCCAGGGGCGAGCCGCGTATGTGAGAGCGGTCGGCTATGCGAATGAAAGACATCACGCCACCCTTGAACGAATGCTTCGCAAGTACCGAGCGTGGAGTCAGTTGGACGAGTATCTCTATGACAATCTCGAGGTCGCCGTAGAGGACAACACGCTCTACATCGACCCTGACTTGTTGGAGTCTTGGAATGGGAGCGAAGTGGCCGACCATCACGCGGAGAGCATGAACAAGATCTGAGGTCTGAAAAGGCGTGCCTGCAGCTTTGGCTAGAAAAACTCATGGATCACTTAAAAGCTCATCATCTCGGAGCTACTGGGAGCTTCAAGCTTGACATTGCGGTGAGCGTGGGGGAAGACACTGTCTTCTCTGGTTTTGTAATCTATGTGAAGGTTGGGATCAGGGCACACTGGGCAATACTTTTTGAACCATAGGGTTTCAATCTTTATTCGACTTGCTATCTATCTGAAGGTGGCGATCAACTGTTGGTCTGGCTGGCTAGAAACCCTGCTCCTCTCCATTGCTCACCGGTCCTGCTGGTCGGCAGAAATCATTTGCGCAGCACCTTGTGTAACCAGGGTGTAACCTATAGCATGTCCCGGCACTTGTTGAAAAACCTGCCTATATTGTCTCTATCCATCTTCCCATCTTCAACACCTCCTCTTTCAACCACACTTCGTAGCTAAATGTAACGATATACCCCAGGCCTTCGTTATCTTCCGTGGGGAGCACAAAATGCTCGCACCAGTTGGCGCTGATGGTGAGCCGGTGTCGATCTTTAAGCGAAGGCATGTTCGGGGTTAACGGGATTGTTTTGGTCTGAAATGTGCTATCGCACCAGACCGGCGCGAGGAAGACCTCATCAGTGATAATCGTGGCCTGCGCTCTGTCACTTAATGGCAGACCCAATGCAGGTGCGGACGATGACTACCTACCACATGCTGTGCATTCTGACGACAGACAGTGAATGGTTAAGGTGACGAAGCGACATAAAGTGCGAGGCTTATGGTTAACAGTTTTATGCCGTCGGTTGATAGAGTTTATTGGTTACCGCGGCTTACTGGCCGTGAGTCAATTCCAGCCTAACGGAGGTCATCGACGTCGATGGCGTTGAGAGCG